>Ga0209489_102505_pt1 | contig 37286 bp, 18 predicted proteins | sample SiratrowhiteBW_FD_187527 | JGI IMG/M metagenome (GOLD analysis project Ga0209489, IMG submission 187527) | Root nodule microbial communities of legume samples collected from California, USA - Siratro white BW (SPAdes) (version 2) | ecosystem: Host-associated > Plants > Roots > Nodule | place... | reverse complement strand
ATGAATTTCGATTTTGTTCTTTTTTTTTTTTGAAAAAGAAATGCATATATGAATGCATGAAACTTTGATTTTATTTTAATATGAATTTTGATTTTATTTTTTTGAAAAAAATGCATATATGAATGCATGAAACTTTGATTTTGTTTTAACATGAATTTTGATTTTGTTTTTTTTAAACAAAATACATATATAAATGTATGAAACTTTGATTTGATTTTTTTTAATGAAAGTGCATGTTTGAATGCATTAATTCTTTTTGTCTTTTTTATATTATTATTATTATTATTTTTAAGAATGAATTTATAAATGCATGAAACTTTGTAAATTTTCTGAATGAAAGTGCATGTTTGAATGTCTGTAATTTGCTTGAATGTGAATTTCAGATTATATTCTTTTTTAGAATGCATATGTTAATGCATGAAACTTTGCTTGAATGTGAATTTTTTATTTTTGTTCTTTTATGAATAATACACATATGAATGAAACTTTTATTTTTTTTTTATTTTGAATGAAAAATGCATGTTTGAATGCATGCAACTTTATTTTGCCTTTTCTATTTTTTTTTTAAGAATATATTTATGAATGCATGAAAATTTTAATTGAATTTGAAAATACATATTTGAATATATGAAATTTGATTTTCTGTTATTATATTTTTTTTGTATTTTTTAAGAATGCATATATAAATACATGAAATTTAAGTTTATTTTGTTGTTATTTTTTAAGAATGTATATATGAATGCATGAAATTCTGATTTTCTTTTATTTTGTTATTTTTGAAGAATGCATATATGAATGCATAAAACTTGATTTTTCTTGTTTTATTATTTTTGAAGAATGCATATATAAATACATGAAATTTGATTTTATTTTTTGTTATTTTTGAAGAATGCATATATAAATACATGAAATTCTATTTTTATTTTTAAATTCTCTTAATGCTAATGTATCTTTAATTTTTTCAATGATTTTACAAATGATTTTTTTTCAGTAAATTTTTCACAATGTTTCAAAAAGATATGTACAAATTTTCTAAAAGAGAAGGTAGGTACAAAATAGTTTTTCAATGACTTTCAAATGTTTTAAAAATTATGTACAAAGAATTTTTTTTAATTATTTCTTCCAATGTTTATTCAAAAAAATATGTACAAAGATTTTTCCAAATATATATATTTTTTTGTAAATTCAAAAGGATTTTTCAATGATTTTTTTTGTTTAAATGCATATGTATAAAGAATTTAAAAGATCTCAAGAATATGTACCAACTTCAAAATTAAATATGTACAAAAGTTTCTCTTTTCTTTTTTTTTTAATTTTATTGGGTAAAATCAGAAATTCTTAGTAATCATTGAATTTGGTAATCATTGAATTCACTATATATCAATTTCCCTCCCTCTTTATTTTAGAAAATCCAGGATCATTTGAAGCTAATGTCAATATGGTATAACCATCAACTCTCTTTTGGAAACACTATTTAGATGCATGCTTAAGCCCAGGGATAAAAGATAAGTGTTTAGGGAGTTTGAGATATTTGAAAGATACTGGGAGCAAATCTTCAAATAGGATTGTCCTAGTTTTGGTGTGATGGGTTGGCTATGTGAGCTTTAAGCTCTAAAAGAAAATAAGGGTAGTGTACAAGGTTGGTCTTACAAGGAAGACAATTCACGCAAGCTGCCCGAGTTTGTATGTACATGGGGAATGATGAGATTTGTGTGAAAAATTACTATCTTGGTAAGGTGACAAAAATGAGATAACAAGGATATGAATGAAACCCAATTTAAGATGAGGGAAGACAAAGGTATTGGAAATCAGATTGTCCCAATTGGTATGTGTGATGAGATATATGTGAGGGAAGGCAAGGATACTGAAAATCGAATTGGCCCATTTACTCCTGATATCTTAATCTCAGTTGACTTGTTCACTTGTGTATAGATGAAGGCATTCAGTAGACATCTTCCTTTTTTTCATTTTTCCATTGTCAGTCACGTACTCTTATTACAAAACTAAACTTTCTGAAAATCATTACAACCACTCTTTAATCAATATGGACTTTATTAGGCTTGTAATGTGGCTAAAGGTTGCAGGATTGTGAAGAAAAGGATATAAAGGCTCGAAATTTATTTATGGGTTTGAGAAGTTTAACCAGGACCATCAACAAATATGATAAACAATCAAGTTCTTCTTTTATGATCTTTCCATCATCATGTTCCTTTTTTTTTCTTTTTTTTTTCTTTTCTTTTTTCCTTTTTTTTCACTTTTTTTTTACTGTTTTTTTCTTTATTTTTCCTTTTTTTATTTTTTATTTTTTCTTCTATTCTTTTTTCTTTTACTTTTCAAAAATTTCGGACGTAGAACATTCATTTCTGATAATACTCATTCTATGAATTAGGAGCTTTTCACACACTATTTCTTTGATGAATTTCATCTTGGATCCTTCAACTGAGTTTCAACATGATGATCCTTGCTTAGGGTATTTTTTTGAAGAAAAAATTATTTTTGGCTTAAAGAGGGTGCAAAAGATGTGTAAAAGTGTTTGGGAAACATGGTCATATATCATTTCGAATCATATTGCTTGATTTTTCAAAGAGTTTAACAATGGAACAAAATTAATGACTTCCTACACGTGTCATCTTTTTTTTTTATTGTCCTATCTTTTGCTTAGATCGCCCTTTCGGGTTTTCAATCTAACAGAATTTTGTTTTTTATTTTTATTTTATTTTTTGTGAATACCCTTGAAAAATAGAGATAGGAGATCGGTCAACAGACATTCTACCACAGTCTAAAAAATTTTAGGTAATGGTAACCATTTGGACAAATACTTTTATTTGGACATTTTGGGAAGCTTGGTAATTTTAGGAAGTTTGGAAATTTCGAGAAGGTCAAAAGTAACAAACACCTTGTATGCAAATGTTTCCTTTGAAAAGCCAATCTTTACATTTATTAAACATTTTGCTTCAATGATCCCATTATATTATTCACAATCTAGTGAATTCAATTATCCATGAACAACTGACTCACCACATTTTTTTTTAAAACTTAATTAATTTTTTTTTTGACAAAATGCATTTATGAAATTTTGGATTTTTTTGTTTTTGAAAATGCATTTACAAAATGCATGTTTTTTTAATGCATATACAATGTATGTCTGAATGAACTTTTCTTTTATAAGAAAATTATGAATGCATATATAGTGTATGTCTAAATGAATATTTTTTTTATGAGAAAATGCATTTATGAATGCATGATTTGATTTTTTTTAGGTTTATTTTTATTTTTTAATATGAATGCGTGCAAAAAAATTTTAGAATGCATATATATTTTACAAAATGCTAGAAAAATAAATAAAACATTTTGTGAATGCATATATAGATGCATGAAAAACTATGTTTTTCTTTTTTAATTTTCAATTTTTTTAATTTCTTGAATGGTAATTCATGAATGGATCTCGAAATTATTTTTTAATTTTTTTAATGATATCCATGAATGAATGCTCTACATTCTATTTTTCTGATTTTTTTTATCTTTTCAATTATAATCTAGGTTCAAATGTATCATTTTTTAGAAAAATATGTATAAATTTTTAAAAGATAATTTATATTCAAAGATGTTTTTTTTTTCACAACTATTTAAAGGAGAATGAATTTACAAAAAATTTCAATGCTAATGTATATACAAAAGGTTTTTTCAAAAAAAAATATATATGTACAAAAAATTTGACATATGTACAAAATTTCAAAAGATAATTTATTTATAAATTTTCAAAAGAGAATGTATTTACAAAAATATATTTATTTTTTCTTTTTTAAAAAAATTGTCAATGTGTCTTGTAATCATTATATTGCAAACTTCATCTCTCTCTTTTTTTTAAAGAAAAAAAATGACTAATTTTTTTGTTATTTTATTTCATATTTTTTTAAGAGAAATTTTATTCGCGCTTGTCTTTCTTTTTGTAGTAAGGTCAAGACCTTCACAGTGAGGGATCTCAAATGGAATTAAAAAAATGAGTTGAGACCATGACCGGGTTTCAAAATAAATCTTGAAAAAAGTGAGGCAAGTGTATGAATGCAATATTTTTCATTTTTCATATTCTTAATTTTTTTTATACAGGCATTTGGGAAGAGATGCATGAGTGCATTGAGAACGTATGAACATATACATGGAATGCATAATTTCCATTAAATGAATGATGATATGAAAATGGATATTTTTATTTTTGATTGAATAAGAATGCATGCATAAAGTTTCATTTTTCATTATTGATTTTTGACTTTTTTTAGAATGTAGGTATAAACTCTATTTTTTATTTTTGTAAATAATAATGCATAGATGAATGCATAAAAACTCTATAAATTCATGAATGACTCTATTTGTTTTTGGAGATGAGAACTATTTTTTTTAATAAGGATGCATGTATGAATTCATAAAACTTTATTCCTTATTTGTTTTTCTTTGTTTTGATTGAGATGAATGCATAAAACTCTATTTTTCTTTTTAATTTTTTATGAGAATGTATGAAAAATGCATAAAACTATTTTTTATTTTATATTTCTTTTAAAATGTATTTTCAAAATTTCTACAAAGAAAAAAAAAAGCATGTTATAAAATGTAGTATGAATGTCTTTGAAGATGTATGATGCACGTGTCAATGTATGATATATATTAAGATATGTGGTGCATGTTTAGATGTACGATGAATTTCTAAATGTATGATACTTATTTAGAGTATGATGCATGTCTAACTCTAAGATGCATGCAAAATAACTAATGTATGCATGTTAATATTTTTTTATGGGAGCAAATAGAAAAAGATGTTTAAAAATGCAAACTAATTAAGCAACAACTACAATTATTTTTGTTTTGTTTTGTCTTTTTTGTATATTTTTTTTATGCATGAAATTTTTAGGAATTCATTTATGATTTTTTTTTTAATGCAAATATATGGATGTATGAAATTTGAATGCATGTAAAAGTTTCTTTCTTTTTAAGAAAATGCATTATGAACAAATGAAATCATTGTTTATCTTTCCCTTATTTAGAAGGTACGAAATTTTATTTTTTGAAAATTTTTTTGTTATTATTATTTAATATCAACATTTAAAAGAAATGCATAAGTGCAATGAGAATGCATGAACATATGCATGAAATTTTATTTGAGAATTCCTCTGAAGATACATAATGTATGATGAAAAAATGCATGTAGAAAATATATATTTTTCATTTTTGTTTATTGATTGTATGATGATATGAAAATGCATATAACTTTATTTTTCATTTTTAAATTTTTTTTCAAAAATGTACGAATGAGTGCATAAAATTTCTTTTTTTTAATATGAGAATGCATAGATGAATACATCAAAATTATATTTTTTGATTTTGCATAAGCGAATGCATAAAAAAACTTTATCTCTTTTTTCATGTATGAATAGGAATCTATTTTTTAATAAATGAGAATGCACAAAACTTTTATTTTTATTTCTTGAATTTTTTTTTGTTTTGATGTTTTTGTTTTATTATTTTTCTATGCATGAAATTTTTTAAGAAAATGTATTTAGGAATGATCTTTTATTTTTTTAGAATGTATGATTTTTTTAAAAATAAATAAATAACTAATTTTTTTATTTGATGTCAACATTTTTTTTTTGAAGAAAGAAGTGTACAAGTGCAATGAGAGTGCATGTACATATGCATGAAATTTATTTTAAATTTATTTGAGAATTCTTATGAAGAGACATAAATAAATGTATAATGAAAATGAATACTTTTTATTTTTGTTTATTGAATGTAAGTTGCATAAATCTATAACAATATGAAAATGAATCCTATACTTTTTTTTCTTTGTTTGTTTGAATAAAACTTTGAAAATGCATGAATGCATAAGGCTATGAAGATGTATTGACTCTATTTGAATTTTTTTTTATAATGTATATGTGCTATTTACATGGGAGTATATGAATAGTGCATGAAAATTTAGATGATAATGAGTGTATGATGCATGAAAAAGTTTTTTTTCTTTTTATATCATTAGAAGGTATGAACGAATGAAAATATATATTTTTTGCATAAATGAATGTATGTAAGAATGTATGAGAATATATTTTTGATTGATCTGAAAAAATAAAATATGTAATGCATGTCAGGAAAATATTTAATATTTTTTATTTATTTTTATTTCTCCAAAATCATTTTTTAGAAAATAGGAAATATGAAATGCAAGATGAGATTAATCATTTTTTAGAAGAAAGAAAATATACAATGCATGTGAGACAAAAATGTTTAATATTTTTTTTCAAATTTTAGAAAGAATGTAATGCATGCTAGAAAAATGTTTAATGTTTTTTATTTTTATTTTCCAAAATCATTTTAAAAAAAATGAAAATATGCAATGCAATGAGATTGATGTTTGTGTATTTTCAAAAATCTAAAAAAAGAGAATATTCAATATATGTGAGACAAAAAAATGTTTAATATTTTTTATTTTTCAAATTCTAAAATGTATGTAATGTATGTTAGGAAAAGAATGTTTAATGTTTTTTCTTATTTCTATTTCCCAAAATCATCTTTTAAAAGAACGAAAATATACCATGCTTGTAGACAAAAATGTTAAATGTTTTTTTTTCAAATTTTAGAAAGTATGTAATGCATGCTAGAAAAATATTTAATGTTTTTTTTATTTTCCAAAATCATTTAAAAAAAAGAATGAAAATATGCAATGCAAGATGAGATTGATGCTTTTTTTATTTTCAAAAATCATTTAAAAAAAGAATATGTAATATATGTGAGACAAAAAAATGTTTAATATTTTTTATTTTTCAAATCCTAAAATGTATGTAATGTATGTCAGGAAAAAAATGTTTAATGTTTTTTCTTATTTCTATTTTCCAAAATTATTTTTTTAGAAGAAGGAAAATATACCATGCATGTAGACAAAAATGTTTTAATGTTTTTTCTATTAATTTAGAAGTATGTAATGAATGCTAGAAAAATATTTAATGTTTTTTTTATTTTCCAAAATCATTTAAAAAAAAGAATGAAATTATGCAATGCATAATGAGATCGATGTTTTTTTATTTTCAAAAATCATTTAAAAAAAGAGAATATGTAATATATGTGAGACAAAAAAAATGTTTAATATTTTTTATTTTTCAAATCCTAAAATATATGTAGTGTAATATGCAATGCAAAATGAGATTAATATTTTTTATTTTGTATAATGTTGTTATTATTATTATTACTTTCTAGGGGAAAAATTGTCATGCACGAGATTAGTGTTTTTTCTTTTAAAATCATTTTTTCTTTTATTTAAATAGAGAATATGTGATACATAAAAATGAGATTAATATTTTTTTATTTTCAAAAAAATTAAATTTTTTTAAACAAAAAGTATGTGAAAAAAAAATGAAATTAATGCATATGAATAGAAAAAAAAAATCTCTCTTTTCTTAAAGGAAAAGTGTTACAAGTAAACTCTCAGGAAAGAGAGGTGAGTCACACTTGGACAGTCTTAAGTACCAAGTCTTTCTTAACCAGAGTTGTTCTTAGACCACTCTCACAAATTTTCTTTAAAAAAATATGAGATTAATTTTAAAAATAAAGGATGTATTGTATGCAAGGAAAACAAGATGAGATTGATATTTTTTTTAATTGTTTAATACTTGTATAATGAACATCCATGTATAATTGAGCTGTAAAAAGTCTCCCTTAGTTCCCTAATTATGGTTTAACCTAATCATCACAGTTCTAGGATTTTTACATGAGCTCACATAGGATAGCTTTGTCTTAATTCCTATTAAAGGTCACTAGAGTCATGACTCACTTTACTGCACAACATATCAGTCAGTAATGACCTTTATAGATATGAGAATAAAGCAAACAGACCCTAGTTGGAGCTTTCACAACGACCAGGAAAAGAAGTACATCCCCCAATCTTGTTACGCGACTCCTCTATTTTCAAACTTCACAGACCCAGATATAGGATCCCACTCATGATATGCAAATAAAACGTAGAAAAATCACAGGCAGATATACATAACATGTCTTCTACCCTAGGGTTCAATATTGCCACAAGCATAAAATACACAAATATTTACATACCTGGATATGTTCCTACGCTGCAAATTAAAATGCATAGCATGCAATATATACAAAAAAAATAAAAAGCATAATATATAAACATAAATAGTACTAAAATAATAAACAACATACACAAACATAAATAACAACAAATATTATTTACAAAAGTGATAAACTGAAAAAAGGAAAAAATAAACATCAGATAACCACACAGATTTTACTCAATTAAATAAATTGGCCTGACTCTCTAGAAGGTCCCCAGCAGAGTCGCCATTTGTCGCAACCGGATCACGATGGGGCGATCACAAATTATTTCTTAAAAATATCTAAATTGATAATGGAGTCGCCACTATAGCTTATTATGGAAAAACTATAGAAAAACAAAAAAAATAAAAAATGCCTACGAACCAGATTCAGGATTCAGTAGTCGGTTACGTGTGGGGAAGGTATTAGCACCCACAACGCCGACGGTATCTTTAATTAAATGAATAGAAATAAGTGTAGCTTTATAAGATGTTATTTTCCCTAAAAATAGTAATTACAGCAAATAAGAATAAATATATATTTAAAAAAATGCAGACTAAGAATGAACAATAAGCAAACAAATAATAACAAAGACAAATTTTATTTTTTTAATCTTTTGAACCCGACAAGGATTCACCTTGGTCCTACGTATTTCCAAAGAAAAATCAGGATCACGTAGTTCTAATTTAAATATTTATATTTTTTTATTTGGAGAACCCGACTTGTTTCTACGTATTCCTATCGGTGATAGAAAATCAGGATTTACGTAATTCTAAAGGTTTCTAAATTTGGTTTTCGATTTGGAATTTTCTAGATTATTGTTTGATCGTTTTAATATTGTGTTGTTGTCATGCTAAGACTCAGATTTAGGATTTGGATGGTTCTGTTTCACTAGGCTTATAGGGTTTCTGTAGGTTCTGGGGTTATAGGGATTTGAATTGGATTCTATGATTTTTTTCTTTTATGATGGGTTCAGTTTGGGATTATAAGATTTTGATGTTCTATAAAATGGGATTGAATTGCGTTTTTCAGACTCTGCTTGGTTTTGAGATTGAGGCTTGGTTATGTGATATGGTGATATGTGGTTTTATTTTAAAGGGATTTGGTTTTCTGAATAGAGGTTTTTTTTCTTTTATTTTTTGTTTGAAATTTTCTCTGAGTTGGTTAAAGAATTGTGTTTGGATCTTGCTTTCTTGATTTTTGGGATGAATTTTTGGTGTTAGGAGGATTTTTAAAAAGGGGTTCCTAACCAGGGTTATTTTCTTTTATGTGTTGTCAAGGAAGGGACTGTGGCAAAAGCTGCTACCTCCTAAACCTCTAAACCGAATGAGGATCAAGCAACAACCTCCCAAGTGATAATCACAATTTTACAGTTCGATATTCTATTTGTAGATAATATATATTATAAAAATTGACTAAAACATTTCAATATTCCAGGATGCAGATCAAACAATCACATTACATACGAGATGAAGCAAACACACCATAACAAAGTCACTGGACTTACCCGTTGAAGACCTAGCCTTTTTTGTTTTCCTTTTTTAATCTGCTAACATAAATTTTCTTTCTGCAATTTGATTCTTTTAGTTCTTGCAAAATCACTGTAGTGTAGGTTATTTTTCAGTATTTTCTCAATTTCTGTGTTTTCTTTTCTCTTGTGTAATTTTTGTATCTCCTCTCTTGAAAATAAAATTAGTTCTTTATAATTTTTTCTGTAATGTAGGAAGGCTATGGGAGTTAAATGTCAAAAGCATGATTACTAGTCAAATGTCAAAAGCATGATTACTAGTTAAATGTTAAACATGATTACTAGTTAAAATGTCAAAAGCATGATTGTTACTTAAATGTTAAAAAGCATGATTACTAAATGTGATAAGTGTGAGAAGGCAAAAAGGTGAAAACAAGACATTTGTAATTCTTAAACAAGACTCTTTAATTATGAGAAATAAAAATTGTCAGCCACTAATTAAAGAATTAAAAGGTCTAAAATTATGTAGGGACTTGACTTGAATGGGCAATGTATTTATGTGAACCTTAGGGCTTATGTGGCAAGCACAATTAATAGATAACTGAGGTGTAAACAGTAACTTTTTTTTTATTTCTAATAACCTTTTAGTAAATTAGGCTTCAGAAAACATCTTTTATTTTTATTTTTATCAAATTAAATCAGAATTTTTTTATAAATGAATCTCCCTATTGCATTGGACTCACTTAATTTTTCTATTCAATTTATTTTAAGACAGACCCAACACCTTTTTTTATTATTATTTTATTATTTTTTTTACAAATTTCATTTTATCTTATTTTTTATTATTATTTAATCAAACTTTACTTATAAAGTCAAAGTTATTTTTATTATTTATTTTAAATGGCAAAAAAATTAAATAACATATGTTAAAAAGTTTTAATTTTTAATTTTTATTCTTTTATTTTATTTTTTTATTTTTTTTATATTTGCAAAAAAAAAGTTATTTGTTGACACGTATCCTCTCTGAATTATTGAATTATAGGAAGGACTATCTTAATTGCAATAATATAAAGCCAATAACTTCTGGAAACATTTTTCTTCTGTGTGAACTGTTAAGTTATTATAATTTATTTTTAAATTAATTATTTTTATTAATTTATTATTATTTTGTATTAACTAATAATTAAATGTTCTTTTATTATTGAATTGTATTAATTAATTTTTATTTTAACTGATACAATAGAAGTTTATAACCTTTTAATAATTAATATTTTCATTAATTTATTATTGTATTGTATTAACTAATAATTAATTATTCTTTTATTATTGAATTATATTAATTATTATTTTAATTGAAACAATAAAAATATACCCCCTCATTTTTTTTATTTATTTTTTCGTTTATTCTGCTAAACAAACCAAGCTTCAGTAATTTGACTTTTATTGCAAGTGTCTGTTTCCATAAATCTCAAATATTACTAATGGTATGAATTTATTTTATTATTAATTGTTAGACATTAAATTTCATGTTAAAATGATCATATTTTCTTTTACTGTTTATTTATTTTTGGTCTATTTAAGTAAATTATAATAAAATAGGTTGTTTATATTCTCAATGACAATAAAATAGGTTGTTTATTTTTTGTCTATTTTCTTTTACTGTTTATTTATTTTTGGTCTAATCTAACCTGTTTTAATTGAGTTTTTTTAATTTAATTCGACCTAAAATAATATCTTTTTTAGTTGAATTGATCTAACTTGGGTTATATAAAAATGATAGAAATTCAATGAGTCTAAAATTATATAAAAGATTTCATTTTACAGGTATCTAATCTAAATGCAGCTATCAATATTAGGATCCTAATATGTATTACAATTTATGGATACTTTTTTAGACATTTTTATAAAATTTTTTATCATGACAAAGTTTACATAAAGATTTTAAAACATGCATGAAGAGTTCGGACTCACTCACCCGCTCAATCTCTTGGATTTATAAAAGTTTCATTTAATATTTTAATAATTACCTCTACTATTGTCGAATTCACCTAATTTTATGATTTTAATTTACATATAAATTTAAAATAATTTATACACTAAATTGTTAATTATATTTTAATTCAAATATAAAAATATATTTTAAAAATATTATATTATATTTTTACTTAACTTATATTTCTAAAATTTAAAAATATAAATATAATTTTTTTAATAAATATATTATAATTATATATATATATATATATATATATATATAAATAAAATACCGAATAAAATAACTAAAAGGCATGGCTGTATATATACCTATCTTGCTTCCGTTAAAAAGAAAATCAAATAATATTTGTATTTGGCTCAAACGACTATCTTTCATTAAAATTGGGATGAATGTAGGTTGATACTTCATGTTCAAGCTTATTTCTCATTCTTAATTTTAATAAGGATTAATTCATGTGTAATTTAGTAAAGATTAGGTTATGTATTTTAATTATTATTGGAGTTTTTCAATCTATACTTTGTGAGTTTTTATTATTTAAATTTCCTATAAATTTTATCAAAAAATAACATATTTATACTATTCATAAATGTATGTTATATAACTAAAAAAATATTAATTTTTTTACAAGTAATAAAATTGATTTTACATTAGTTAATATATTGAAATTATATGTGTAAGATTCGAGTTTAACTGTATTAATGTTTCTTGTAATTATTGTTTTTTTAGTATTTAAATTAAAAACCAAGTATTTATATATTTGGTTTCATGAATGGATATATGCGGATAAATTATGATGTAATTAGAAAGAGTTCCATTTATTGAGTTTTAAGAAATTAACTTATATAAGATATTTTATTTTTCGTTTTTAAGGTTTTAAATTTTAGAGTTTTTCTCTTTATGTATTTTATTTTACTTATTTATATTGAAAATAATATTTTTAATTTTATATTTTAATTTTTTATGTTTTTATTTTTTGAAAATGAAGTTTTTTGCACATTGTGAATTTTTTCCTATCTTAAAAATATATTATCTTAAAGTTTCTTTATCGAATAACTTTTCAAAAACATTTATTAGATTTTACATGATTTCATAATTTGGAAGATTTATAAATTTTGAGCAAGTTAACTCATAAAATCAAGAGAAATTATACTCTGACAATTACTTTCACTTGACATCAACTTTTTTTAATAAAATATTATATAAAAATAAAATAATAATTTATTTTAATATTAAATAATTATATTTTATTGTGTACAGCGTCAAAGTATCAAAATCTTATAAAATAATTATTTTTACAAACCCCAAAACATTATTTATACATTTTAGTCAACTCCACTCAATATAAAATTGTCAACTACTTCATACTTAAAAGTTATGAAAAAAAGTATAAAAAATATATTTAATATAGAAAGTTAAATAAACTTCCTATAAGTTTTAAGAGCAATCACAATAATAAAATTATGACATTTATTAGTTTGGCATACAATCTTCATTTTTTAATGACTAAAACTTTAAAATAGAGGTATTATTATTATTATTATTATTAATATTATTATTATTATTATTATTATTATTATTATTATTATTATTATGTCTATATATAAAATTAAACACATATGAAAGGGTTCACATCAATCTAACTTAATTAAACTATATTCCTGTACTTGAATTATATAATTTAAAAAATAATTATTTAAAGAAATAACATATACGTATATATTAGTAAATAAATAATATCATATTTTTAAATGAATCAAATAACAACTTGTATTTTTAATATTTTTTTATCTTAATTATAGCTTAATGACTTTAGATTGAATAATTTTTTATTTTGTAAAACTAAATATTTATTCAGGTAGACATTATCTGTATGTAAATGTAACTTAAACAGAATTACAAACATTTATTTAAACATAACATCAATCTAAATTTCATATCTCAATTTCATGTTTATTTTGAAGATATCTATTATTGATTAAGGAGATTCTTTATCAAATTAAAGAAAATGATTCATCTTAACCTTTGAATAAAAGACTTCACCAAAATAATTTTAACATCCATAATTTACTTTTATTAGTGAAGGATTTGTTATTTTAGATAAACAAGGAATTTCTATGTTCGATGATTTTAGAAACATCATTCTCTAAGAAAAAAAGAATTGGTTTTTGAAGTATTAAGAGATAACTATATCTTAGAATTAGTTTTTGAAGTTAAGGCTGAAAGTAAGGTAGGAGTGGCAAAATGATATTTTCTATTTTCAATGAAAGTGTACAATTTTAATATTCATAATAATCTCAAAGGGACCAGTGGTACACATTCCAAATTGCTAGTGTCAAATAAAAATTGAACTAAAAATGGAAAATTAAAAATAAATATTTAATTATTATATTTATATATCAATTATGCTGATCCATCTGTTATTCTTAACCAATGCAATTTTCGAGTTCTAAAATTAAAAAAGAAATAAATCTTAACTATTTTACTTAAACTTTATATAACATATGCTCCATGTTCCAAGATGGACTAATATCCTACCACGTGGAAGTTAATCAAAACAAACAAATAAAATTGAACATAAAAAATATATTTTTACTTTTTCTAAATTTATTGTAGGCACAGAAATAGAAAGGGTGGGGAGAATTAAACATGTCACTATCTTCTACTAATTTTTCATAATGAAAGATTAATAATTATAAAAAGCTACCATGTTTTTGTATGCGGTCTTGTGGGCCCACTCTGTTTCGCTTCAAGTTAGATTCCCACCTACTAAACATTTCATTCTGCAGTTCGGTATTCAGTGTTACTTATTCGCTGTCGAGAGACACGCTGCCTCGACCATCAACCAGAAAGAGAGTTTTCTGCTACTTCTGGAACCTTCTGGAACCTTCGTCCCTGCTATCTCATCACTCTCTATTGGTCAATGCGCCTCTCATCACAGGTATCTACTCTCTCTCTCTCTCCTTCATTTTCTCCATCCATTCTTGAATTACATGTTTCTTTGCACACGTGTATGTGTTGGTGATGACGATTTTATAGGGTTTTGGGTTTTGGTTTCGTTCTGCTTATGAATGCGTGTGTCTTATGGTTGATTATTGTTTTCATCTTATATTCTTCTTGCTGGTGCTTTCAGCTCAACTCCTCTTTTTTTGGTTTTAGGTTTCAACGACCATAGAAAATGCATGTCATGTTTTTTGTTATAACTATGTTATTGTTACGAATCGTTTCGTCTGGAAAATATTCTTGACCATTGTTGATTGCGTCTACAATTTATGTCTGTTTTTTTTAATCAATTTAAGTTTTAGCAGGAGATTGTCAACGGGCAGAGCGTGGTGAGGGAAGAATTTGAAAGGTAAAAGACTGAGAGCATCTAGTGGAGAAGGTTGAATTTGGGTCTGTTTATGGTAGCAAGGATGGATGATGAGTCTCGTGATGGTTCTGTCTGGACGGAGGAAATTAATGGGAAGAAGGTTCAGACTCCGGTGAGGAGGAAAAGGAAATACAGGACAAAGAAAAAGGAATATCAAGGATGGGGATCGACTTCCCTTATTAGGTTTCTCCAATCCATTGGTAGAGATACGGACAAGGAGATAGCTCAAAACGAGGTTGCAGATATTGTAATGGACTATGTTAAGCAGAAAAATCTCTTTCACAAAACCAGAAAAAAGAGAATTGAGTGTGATGAGAAGCTTCACTCGCTGTTTGGAAGGAAGACCATTAGCCGGTTCAAAATCAATGACTTGCTTGAGTCACACTATGCGGAAAATTGTGAGGACTCCGCCGATGATGTTTTGTTTGACTCAGAAGAGGATGAGCGTGAAACCCCGAGAACAGCACCCTCAGAGAGGAGGAGTCAACAGCAGAAACCGGTTTTTGAAAAACCAAGGAGCTGTTTTGCCAACGTAGTTTCTGACAACATCAAGCTTGTTTATTTGAAGAGGAGTCTGGTTGAGGAGCTTTTAAAGGACCCCGAAACTTTTGAGACTAAAGTAGTTGGAAGCTTCATAAGAGTCAAACGTGACCCAAATGACTACCTTCAGAAAAACTCACACCTGCTTTTGCAAGTCACAGGTAATCTGGCCGCAGTTCATTAATTATGACATTGCATTCAAATAAATGCTATATTTTTTTTCTTCTAAATTTACATACAGTTCACTTTGAATAGGTATGTTCATCAACTGCTTAAGTTGAATTCTCATGTTTCTAAAAAGCGGAGGTTTCTAACAAAAAAACAAACTGAAATGTACTTACGCTATTTTTTACATCATTGGTTTATATCACATGTATCTGACGATCTAGCAAATTAATCAAATTTGCTCGATTGAAGAATTTGGAGTGTTTACAAAGATAAATAAAGCAAACCCTTAATATTATGAACTCTATTTTGGCATTATTAGTATACAGACTATTTGGATGAGCATCTCTATAAGTTTTTCTAGAAGAGAAAAATGAAAGGAAACAAATAAATAAATTAACTTCTCCATAACCTAAAATTAACTTGTGCACTACTTAACAAAAAAATATGTAAAAGTAGCTGGGAGAGAGGTGTTGAATTGTTTTTAAAACTTTTCACAAAAAAATTCTCTTTCTTGAAGTTCTTTTAAAACTCTTTTTCAGATTGAAAATCGCCCAAGAAAGTTTGTACTGGTTCAGATCCTACATCTAGTCTTAAGTATTCAACTTTAGAATAGTTGATTCCACTATCCTCTAGAGTTTGTACAAAACACTCACAAGCTATTAAAAACCTTACGACAGCTAGCAAAAGAAATTAATCAACTCTTGAACATAATTAATCAACTCTTGAACACACTCAAGAGGATATAAGCCTAATCAACTCTTGACAAGTACGAGGATATACACTAGCACACACCAGCCAACAAAACACAAAGAAAGAATTTACCAACTTGTCTCAGTAGAAGCATTCAAAAAGGTTTGAATCTCAATACAGCGCAACCTTGTATTTGAAATCTTGTTTGCATAGTTGAGAGAATGAAAACTGCTTAGAAAACCTTGATTCAAATTGCTTTTGATCGAATTTCCTAATTGATTGAAAAGATTAAGTAATAAGCTCTATTTATAGAGTTCAAAAAGTGTACATTAACGCATTTAATCGATTATTTATGGTGTTAATCGATTATTCTTAGTTTGATTTTGAAAAACAATTACAACGCTTTTTGTTTTAATTGATTATTTATGACACATGTTAATTGATTATTTCCGCTTTGTAATAAATGCATAAAACATACTTAATTGATTATGAAAGATGTTAATCTATTAAAATATTGAGACAAGATTGCCTAACTCTCTTTAATCAACTAAAAAGGAGATAATTGATTATTCTCTCCTGAACCTCATCAAGAACCGTTTAATCGATTATTCGAAAACTTAATCAATTAACGAGGTCATAAAACCTTTTAAAAACAATTTTTCACTTTTCAAAACTCATTTTCTTTTCAACATATTTTAATATAGCTATATATTGACTATAACCTTGTGTGAAAGACTCAACAAGATACAATTAAAGCTAAACTATTCCAAAAATCTTCAGCATCTTCATCTTCAATCATCATCATCATCATCAAAACATCTTCACTTGAGGCATGAGACACTCATCAAGTCCAACAATTAGCTCATGCATAAGCTAATTTTAGTTTATGGAGAAGCTAATTCTAATTTTTCATCTTATTTTTCTCTCCTATAAAGGGCTTATAGAGAAGTTCATCCAAACATGCCTTAAGTCAAGGCCGGGTATAGGTAGTCCCAATTGAATTATTTCTCTTAGTGTTTTCTTAATCTATTATTTATTTGTGAATTTGGCATGCAATTGACAATTGAATTTGACAGATATAGAAAAAATAGACAGTGACATTTATTTCTTCTAATCAGCTGAAATGTATTTTTTTTTTTTCCGGGTTATCCAGGTATGAAAAAAAGTTCTGAAGTAAATGGGGAAATTCACCTAAAGGGTTCTGGTTTCATTAAGGACATCAGAGTTCAAATGCTTTCAGATGATAATTTCTCTGAGGTAAGTTTTATCTTGCTACCTTTTGCTTTTAGCAAAAATAGTAGTAGTCATTGCTTGATTCTGGTGCTAAGCCAAAAGTTCCTAGGTATCTGTCTGTAATCATTGTTCTTGATTAGTTTCTAACAAATTAATGCTTGATTACTTCAGTGACTGTGTAAAATAAGCACATGTTAACGGGAAGTTGATGGTGGGTTTGAGATTGTGTGACTTTGGTTTCAGGAGGAGTGTGAGGATTTGCGCCGAAGAGTGAAAGATGGCTGGGTCAAGAGACCTATGACTGTAAGCTCTTTTAATTGCTTTGACTTATTTTTTAAAAAAATAGTGAGATTCCTACAGCACTATAGCAATCCACTTCCATAGATTGTGAACTGAAAGGAATAAAGAGCAGTGTATTCTGTATTCGTGGAAGTATGTTTTGTTCTAGATACTGTGTCTGATGCTTTAATGAATGTATATAATATGACATTTTCTTTTATACATGGTAGGTGGATATGGAGCACAAAGCAAGAGTATTGCATGAGGATGTGACTAAGCATGTATGTACTGAACTGTAGCTGAACCTTGTCTTTTAGTTGCTTTATTTGTGTTTCTGTTCATGATTTCTTCATAAGTTGTCAAGCTAGTTTTAGAAACGTGAATACAGTCAAATTGTAAGATTAATGGAGGACACATTAATAATAGCTTGAAATATATCATATAGATGACAAATAATGTATAGATTTCAAGTTAACAAATTTTACCGATAATAAATTGACAAAATAGCTTGATCACGAGTCTCAGTAACCAAATCCCAAGTCCTAATTAAGTGTGTGAAGTCTCTATTTAAGAAGGAAGAAAAAGGAGCAAGAGAATGTCCTCTATTTCGTCCTGCTACCAGTACAACCTAGTCTATGTTTGGTAATAGATTATTTTCAGGGAATAATTGCTTTTTCTTCAAAATCTCTCTTTGAAAGATCGTATAAATAAGTGATCTTCAATAGATGCTGAAGTAAGCAGGCACCTAATGGTAAAAGACTTGGTTGTTGTTGTATGCTATAAGTAGGCAGCTGGAGTAATTTCTGAGCCACTCCCAATTTTTACTCCAAAACGTTGGTGTCTGCATATATGCTGATGATTTTTGTTGTATTATGTTTATGCACCAGGAAAAGCCAAAACTCATTTCTATAGTAGCTTTCCTTTTTTATACTTCTATTATTGTCAATGCTTTGCAGTGCTAATGGCAAACCATGCTCTGGTGGAAATTATATCAAAATTGATAATAATTTCATTTGCATGCTCTCTTTTAATTGATCAGTTTCCAGCACTGACACATCATAAATAGATTTTTCCATTCGGTGTCACATTCTGTCAACTGTATACAGTACTCTTGGAAATATAGAATACTTGAGTTCAAGTATTTGACAACTTTTAGATACTATTTATAGTTTTTATTTATACATGATAGTCATATCTTAGATATTTTTTCCCATTCTTGTTGATATTTTGCGGTTTGTCAATTATCAATTTTTTGCGTAGGAGTATATACTTGTCCTTTTTGTTATGTGTTTACATTGAAACTGCGCATATACTTTACATCCTTTTTGATATCTGGGTTTATTTTCGCCTAACTTTACTCTAATATTTCTTTATTCCTGCTTTCTTTTTATGTGATGATGTTGTTTCAGTGGATTGCTAGAGAACTTACTCGGCTACAAAATCTTATCGATCGAGCCAATGAAAAGGGTTGGCGTAGAGAATATCCTTTTCTGTTATTCATTTGGCAATTTTTTCTATATTGTGGTGTGTCTTCCCATCCGTCTTTTTCATTAGAAGATGGCAGCAACCTAGTTACCACATTACACTACCCTTGTTATACAACTAAATTTGTTCTCTAGTAGATACTTTGTACATTATTAACTGTACTATTTGTCATAAATTAAAACCACGAGCTATTTATGACAATCTATATATACATAGTAACCCATGACAACTTCATTACTTCATGATCCTTGATAATTAGATTTATAGTTCTATTGATTTTGTTTTTGCAAACAATAATACTGATTTGCTTATTCAACTAATAAATAAACAATAAAAAATCTGATCCAATCATTGTTTTTCAGGACACAATTTTTTTACACTTGTTAATCATGGGAAAAACTCAAGTCCCGCATATATTATAGATATCTAAATATTGTATATAAATGGTGGGCATCGCTCATTTATGAAGTGACTTTTGGGGTTGAATTTGGCCTAAACCCAAATTATACTCTAGTATTGGAGTTTATCCTAGATTATTGGACTACTTTTGGGCTCGTGGGGGTGTATTGACAAAAACACAAGTGTGATTTTGACTAGAAATAGTGTTGGAGTAGTATGTATATATGGAGGGCAAACCTTACCTTAAGAGCTAGTTTTTGAGATTGAGTTAAACACAGACCCAAGCTGTTAGAGTTGGTCACACCTAATTGATTTGAGTCATCAAATCAATTATTGTTCAGGCTGTCTTTGTTTCATCAGACACTTGCATAATTCTTCTTTAATTGGCTAATATTTCCAGTATTAATTCTTTCAACGTCATATTGTTGGATAGATATAGGGTAAAGCATTTCTCTTCCTAATCACATCATATACCTTGGATATTTATTCAATTGCTCTCCAAACCCCAATCACTTGAGTAATGCTCAAGTGACATGTGAAAGGTTAGCTTCTGGGCTTCTCTTAAATGTAGCTTGCAGACGTATCTGTTCTGTAATAAATCTAAAGACAACCTATAATGCTACTCCTCCCGAAAGTCATACTGTCTGATTACATTACATCGTTGTAGTTAGTTCTCACCTTTTTTCAGTACTGTAGTACACATCTTATTTAGAAAGCAGTCAGTTGTGGTAATCAATATTGTGCATTAGAATTATGTTCGATCATATGTATAATGCTATCTGCTTTTTTAGTGATCCTTTTTAAGTAAAATTTTAAGAAAGATTTTGTTTGAAACAAAGATTCCTTAATGAATTTGAAGTACACTGGATGAATACCTACAAAGAAGAGAGAAGCTTCAGAGACCTGATGAGCAGGAACGGTTATTGTGTGAGCTTCCTCGAGTTATTGCAGAAGATCAAGAAACAGAATCTACCAGTCCAGGTGATCGAGATAAAAAAGTAGAAAACAATTTACAGGAGTTCTGGCAAGCTACCTGTACAAAATCATCTTTAGTGACTGAGGAGGCAAAGGCAGTTACAAATGGAAAACTGGATATTGCTGATCTTGTAAAACTACAATGCAATTCACCAAAGTCAATTCCCATTCTCCGAGATGTTCCTCTTTTGAATTTCACAAAGAATAGCACTATGTTGAATTGTACTTCAAATGACACTGCAGGTTTGTTATAAACATTTTCATTTTCCATGGTTCTCCCTTTTACTGTAAGCAAGTTTTTTTATCTGTGACTGTTTGATGATAATATTGCAGTGCCTACACCTCTAAGCTTATGCTAATGTCATTATTTGATGCTCTTGGCGTATTTTGGCAGAGCACCAATCCTGTGGCTTACCTGTCCAACAGCCGCTGGAGCAACAAACAGACTTTGCATATAAGAATGACATGTCTAAGCCAGCCAAATCACATGAAGCAAAGATCTCTCAATCACTGCCCGACAAACAAATATGGCCATCTCAGATTCATATAAGCAATGGCCTATATGCCCAACAGCTGCAAGAACAACCAAGAGACTTTGCATATAAAAATGGCACACCTAAGCCATCCGAATTACATGAAGGGAAGATCTCTCAAGCATTTCCCAACAAACAGATACGGCCATCTCAGGTTGAGGTTCTAGAGCTAAGTAATGGCTTATCTATCCAACAGTCGACACAGCAACAAACAAACTTCTCACATAAGAATGACATGTCTAAGTCAGCCGCATCACATGAAGTGAAGAGCTCTCAAGTACTGCCCAACGGACAGATACAGCCATCTCAGTTTGATGTTATAGAGCTAAATGATGACTTAGCTGTTCAACAACCGGAAGAGCAACTAACTGACTTTGCATATGACAGTAGTATGTCTGGGCCAGCTGACTCACATGAAGCGGAGATTTCTCCATCACTGCCCAGCAAACAAATACAGCCATCTCAGATTGAGGTTATGCTGCTCAGCAAACAAATGCAGCCATCTGAGATTCAGGTTATAGAGCTAAGTGATGATGATGACGACGAAGAAAATGAAAAAGCAAGTATTACTAAATTGATTCCTGCTATCCAGTTGGATACCTTGATGTGGCACTACAAAGATCCCACGGGTAACATACAAGGACCATTTTCCTTGTCTTCTCTGAAACGTTGGAGTGATGCTGGGTACTTTACTGGAGATTTCAAGGTCTGGAAGTCAGGTGATAGGCAGAATGAAAGTGTATTACTGGAGAATATACTAGCCCAATTTTTTTGATCAAATTTCTTTTGCTGTACATTGTAAATCCTGCTCAAGTGTCAACCAACCAATTTACTACTTAACTGTAACTAATACCTTTTGGTCTCTAATTGAATTATTTTTCCTCCTCCTTGCTTATCTATCTCTTTACCTGGTCAAGACGGATCGATAATATTGAATCATTCTGTTAGGAGTTTTATATTGAGTAAAATAAACTATAGGATGAAATGCTTGAGCCAAAAGACTTTTCCTTTCAGTAGATTAGTCATTTGGGTTAGATTCTGCAGAGGCTATGGATGTCCAAGGAGGTTGATGCCATAGACATGACTCCACAAGTAGTATTGTGAATGCGCTAACCTTTGATCTTTATAAGGTTTGGATTACCTATATATATATATATATATATATATATATATATATATATATATATATCTTCCTCCACTCTCCTCTTTGCCTCTTTCACTCTTGACTGTTGAGGCCGCCACCCCATTGTCTGGCCATTGCTGCAGTGAGCTACTGTCGAGCCACCCCATTGTCACCGGACAACACACATACATAATAGACTATGAGCCAATATGACCAGGCCAATATTGGACTAAACCCTATTATTAGTTTCTGCCTCCAACATTGTCATCCCTATTTAATCTTAAATTTTTCTATTTTTTATTTTACAATTAATATGAATTTAAGAAAAACTAGATCGTGAACATATGGGATGCACACAAAAAAAATGTAAAATTATCAGTTTACTTTTTTTTTATATTAGTATTTTCTTAAAAAAAAATAAAAAACATATATGACATGAGTTGTTGATTTGCTTTCTTTAGTTCTATAAAAAAAAAATAAGTCTGCATGATATGTAAATTGGCATCAGTCATTATAGTCTGCAGAACACATCAAAATATATACACGAACTATTTCAATGTTACTGTTCTGCATAGACAACTTAATTGTAATCTTGATATATTAATCTTGTCTTGATTTATCTTAATGTCTTAAATACTACTATTTCATATAAAGAGAATGACCAATTTAGTAATGTGAAAAAGATCTACTTAACTGTTTTTGTAATTATCAATTATTATTTAGTATAACTTTTGAAGATATACAATTATATTTACTATTTTAATGTTATAGACCATTTTAAATTTATAATTAATTAGTGTAATTTTTAAAAAGTAATAATCACATTTATTACTCTAACATTGTGAAAGAGACTACCTTACTTTTATATGAGTTTAGTGAACCAATATTATATGATTTGACATGTCAAGAAAAATATAGTTTATGGAAATGCCAAGTTTAGTCAGCTTGTTTTCAATATTTGATAGTTCCACACAAACTTCACATAAAAATAAAAATAAAAAAAACACTTTAAATGCTTTAGACAACTCACAAATAATCAATTCATCACTTTTTTTTCCCACTGGATACTCTCACACATTGACTCTTCACATTTTTTTTTTTAATAATCAGTCATACTTAAAAAGGCTAAAAATAAATCAAGTAATTTATTAGACACTTTTGATTCAACTATGTAAGATATAAGATCTTACATAAATTACACATAATAAGTTTCCTTACTTTTTTCAGTCCATTTTAAGAGCTTAGCATAATCATCCTTCCTACATAAAAATATGGGTGTTTTATGCAAAATTCAAATTGAAATATTTTTCATTAACAAGTCATTACTTCGATTACCAATTAACTCGATCTCCTAAAATAAAATTTTAATATGTCCGATGAACAAATATCATTAAAAAAGAACCATGTTAAATATACCAAGTGAAATTCTACGAATATTAATTAAAAATAAACTTTTTTTTACTAATTATATTGTTTTGAATGTATTATTTATTATTAACTCAAATTTTTATTAATAAATCATAAATTTGCACGAGTCTTAACTCATTATTGAAAATAGTGTAAGTTTAGGTTTGTAATTTTAATTAACGAGTCTCCACAATTCCTTGCCACTTGTAATCATTATAGAATGTTAAAAATAAATGATTGGTAGAATTGGAAAATTTGATGCATGTAAAACCCAAAAAAATAAAGTAAAAAAATAAAGTAACAGTAATAATTTGAAAAGGTAAAGAGTAAAATAAATATAATGAGGCGCTGGGAGGTTCAAGGGTTTTCTAGCACATTTTGGCGGAAAACCTCAGCGTAGTTACTCACACTACACTCTGCCGCCCGATTATTTCTCGATCATTTCTCTGTGCCCTAGCGCCTCTTCCGTCGCCGCTGCCGCCAACCACCGTTTCTCTTGCCGCTTCCGGTACCGATCGGACCTTCTCCGGCCAAGTCAGGTAACACGCATTCCTCTCTGATCTGGTGCTGCTTGAGTCGTATTGTGATTTAGGGTTCTGCTTTTGGATTCATTGATAATATTTTCAATTTGTCTGTTTTCTACATTCGGAAGACGTATGAATCTGTATCGTTTTGTTAAGAGAAAACTGTTTTTGAGTTTGAAAACTAACTTGCTTTGTTTATGGATTCCTCGTTAATATGTTCACTTCGCGGTTTTGAGTTTGAAACTAACCAGCTTTAGCGACCTTAGATTCTCGCGAGCTTCCTCAGGAGCACATTCTCTGTTGCTGGATTTAGTTCTCGCGTGTGAAAATTCTCGGAATATTTTAAATCCAAAAAATCATGCACGCGCCAGTTCTCGTTCTCCGTAAGTTCTTTATCATCTCTTACGCTCATAATTTATGCTTTTTGATTTTTAAATAATTTTAGTGTTTGTTTTCGCATTTTATTGGTTTTAAGCGGCGTGTTGTTGTGTGTGTTTCTTCAATTTGTTTTTGCAGAGGACTCTTTGAAACGAGAGTCTGGATCTAAAGTGCGATATGCTGTTATTCAAGCAGCAAAGGTATTGCGTGTTACCAACTGAGACTCTGTTTTGATAAATTTTTGTATATGCACTTATATAGGAGAATAAAAAAGTAATTTTCTTCTATAATTATCTGGCTTACTTAACTTTTATAGAAGTTATCGTCTAACTTTTTCAAACGCTAAGGTTCATAAGTTGATTTAAGTAGTTATGAAATAAATATTTGTACAGAACCTAACTTGTCACTACAGATGTTCATTTGTTGTTTCTAATCTAATATTTTTGACGAGTGCCAGGCTGTTGCTGATGTAGTCCGTACAACACTGGGACCCAGGTCAATGCTAAAAATGCTTCTTGATGCTCAAGGAGGTTAATGTTTTCATTTTTTTACATCAAACTACAACTTATTGAAGAAGACTCTTGTATCCTTTGCATTTATATGGTGCTCATTCATTCTTTTTCTTGCAAATCAACAGGAATTGTTGTTACCAATGATGGAAATGCTATCTTACGTGAATTAGACCTTGCTCACCCGGCTGCAAAGGTATTTGTTGTATCTGTTGCGTCACTTCATTAATATTGCTTTGTCATACATACATTACACATACTGCTCCCCAAACTTCGAATTCTGTAAGCATCACTTCTGTGATTTTGTTGGCTTAGTTTCTCTTTATTGTGAAACTTTCTAACAGTGTTCTCTTATTCGAACGTAAACAGTCCATGATTGAATTAAGTCGAACCCAAGACCAAGAAGTAGGAGATGGAACCACATCTGTCATCATTCTTGGTATGTTTCTGTATGATTTAATAGAAAATTCTGGTTTTTTGTTGTATTGTCTTCTGATGGAGGATCAAATCTTGATTTTTTGGGCACCATATCTTACAATATTCGTTATCTTGTATCTGGGTGCAGCTGGTGAGATGCTTCATGTTGCCAATGCATTCATTGACAAAATTCACCCTACAGTTATTTGCCGAGGTAACTTATTTGTATACTATTAATGAATGTTTCTCTATTAAAAGCTCTAAAATTGTTTACATACATGAATGCTGTAATTATGTATTCTGCAGCATATACCAAAGCTTTGGAGGATGCTATTTCTGTTCTTGACAAAATTGCAATGCCTATTGATGCTCAAGATCGTAAGACTATTGCCAAGTTTTTACCTTTGTGTTATAGATTTCTTCCTTTCAGTGCATGATGGCTCCATTTGACTACTTTATGTATAACTGAATGCTATGATTAATTAAACTGCAGGAGGTATAATGCTGGGGCTAGTAAAAAGCTGCATAGCTACCAAATTCACAGGTCAATTTGGGGATTTAATTGCTGTGAGTTTTCCTTTATCTCTTGGCTAGGTTTATTAATTTTTCGTTTTTCTTTTATATTATTGTTGAGCTGTATTTTTGTTCTGGTTAATGGTTATTCTTTAAATTCTGTTACAACCCAGAGTCAGATATCCTCTATTTGATTTGTGTTCTATGTGGAATTCGATGTTGTTTGTTGTAAACCCTATTATCCTGCATAAAAGGAAGCCTAGTATTTTCAGTGTTGATGATTTTTTTTTGGGGGCGGGGGATTTGTTGTGGGGCTCACAGCTAGTGATGTTTGACGTTACCTGTCATCTATACATTTCTTTTGTACGAAGGTGTGGCTTGTTATTTTGATTAATACAAATTACTTGTTCATTATCTATATTATTTCCACTTCTAAACAAATATTTTTAAGTTATCTTCATTTAGTTAGATGGGCCTCTGGGTTTAGGTGATTTGTCTATGAATTCATCAAACTCATATATTTTCTTTAACTTTGTATTGATACGTGAAAACTTGAGTTTTATAGTGATTTCATTTCTTCGAGCTCTTGCTCTTCAGTTTTGTTGTTTACTGCTTGAGTGAATAGGTTTTAAACCTGATGCTGCTTGATTGTTGAAAATTACTATATCCTTCTGCTATTACATAACATTTCTGGATCTGTTGAGTTATGTATCATATATTCTTCCTTGGTTACTTCCAGAATTTAGCTATTGATGCTACTACAACAGTAGGTGTTGAGATTGGCCAAGGTTTGAGAGATGTAGATATTAAAAATTACATTAAGGTTGAGAAGGTCCCTGGTGGGCAGCTGGAGGATTCTAGAGTACTCAAGGGAGTTATGATAAACAAAGATGTGGTTGCCCCTGGCAAAATGAGGAGGAAGATTGTTAACCCACGCATCATTCTTCTTGATTGTCCCCTTGAGTATAAAAAGGGTGAAAACCAAACAAATGCCGAACTGCTCAAAGAAGAAGACTGGAGTCTCTTATTGAAGATGGAAGAAGAATATATTGAGGAGCTATGCATGCAGATATTGAAATTTAAGCCTGACTTGGTAATCACAGAGAAGGGTCTGAGTGATTTGGCTTGCCATTATCTGAGCAAGCATGGAGTTAGTGCAATCAGGAGGCTGAGGAAAACTGATAATAATAGAATTGCTAAGGCATGTGGTGCTGTTATTGTGAACAGACCAGATGAATTGCAGGAGTCTGATGTTGGTACTGGTGCTGGGTTATTTGAGATTAAGAAAATTGGAGATGAGTACTTTGCATTTATTGTTGATTGCAAAGACCCCAAGGCCTGCACTATACTACTAAGGGGAGCTAGTAAGGATCTCTTGAATGAAGTTGAAAGAAACCTACAGGTATGCTATTCACATGTTCTAAGAATTTAGATTTGATCATATCATACTGCTTACTGAATCCTTTTTTTTTTCTCAGGATGCCATGTCTGTTGCAAGGAACATAATAAAAAATCCAAAACTCGTTCCTGGAGGTGGTGCAACAGAGATGACAGTGTCAGCTGCCTTGAAACAGAAGAGTTCTTCTATCGAGGGCATAGAAAAAGTGAGTGTAGTTTATATGAACCAGTAGCAGTACTGCTTTATATTAGGTGGATTCTAGTTCTATCTCTTATCTGTAGCAGTGTATACTGGTTCTCACTTAAGATTCTTGTTAATTAACAGTGGCCGTATGAAGCTGCTGCCATTGCTTTTGAAGCTATCCCACGAACTTTGGCACAAAATTGTGGAGTAAATGTCATCCGGACTATGACAGCTCTACAAGGAAAAGTAAGAATAGTTTTGTAGCACTTGTATACTGTCTTTCTATGAAGTTCTGATCATTTTTAACGTTGTGTTCTTGAAAATACTAGCATGCAAATGGAGAAAATGCATGGATTGGTATAGATGGGAATACTGGTAGCATCACTGACATGAAAGAGCGCAAGGTACTTCACTTTCATCCTATTCCGTTGCATATGCATATTGTAAATGATACCAAAAACTGCCATTTGTTATTTGCCAGCGCGAGTTAATCACATTAGACTTAGAATTAACATTTCTCAGTTATTCCCAGAAGAGGCAACAAAGTGCGAAACCTTGTGTTTATTTCCTTAGCAGAATAGTCATTATCTTGTTGCATTCTTGCCTGTTACTTCCTTTCTGAAATTTGCCCCTTTATCTGATTTCGAAGTATTCGCACTTATATTTGCAAGTGAACTCAAAATGTCCTGCTTTAATGTGATGTTCAGATCTGGGATGCCTACAATGTGAAGGCGCAAGCTTTTAAGACTGCCATTGAAGCTGCTTGCATGCTTCTGAGGATTGATGATATAGTGAGTGGGATCAAGAAGAAGCAGGCCCCTGGAGCTTCAGGCTCTTCAAAACCCAAGATTGAAACCGAGGCAGATGCTGACAGTGAGCAAATCATTCCTGACTGAGAATCTAGGTTCAGCTGACATTGCTTTTTGATAGAGTTGATGACGTACTAGGTTCTTGGTCTTCATTAAATCTTATCACTATTAGAAGTTTTGGGTCCTTGACTAGGCTGTTGTTTTTTGTGCCTTGTACTTTTTGCAAGAGCAAATTGTGAACCTTGTTTATTTTTTAAGACTATATTAACTGGTGTGTGCTTTATTGGGTGTTTTCGGTCCACTGTTGAGATCTTGTGCCGGGGTCAAACATACCAGTTTCACCAATTTTGTTGAGCTGTTTCTGGTTTCTCATCCTATTCGTTTGTGAAATGTTTTTTACATATTAATATCGAAGCACTTCCTTACTATGTGTTAAATTATGGCGAAATGTGTTTTTTTTTTTTTTTTGCTGATAATTGTGTTCTATTTATGAAAAAAATTTGCATAAAAGCTGAAGCTGTCCTCTGCCAGTGTAACAATATCATTGGAAGGTGGTGGCCAATTAGCCCGCCAGTGATTATCTTATTACCACGCCCTTTAGAAAAAGTAGCTAAGATTTAAGAAATGTTTTAGATGGGTATTTGATGTTGCAACGTCGGATGATTCTAGCATAACATCGTAGAAACATTTACGCCCGCTTTGGATCCATGGTTGTACTGTATGGAGAAACATTGATCACTGTTCATGTTTTGATCAAGGATTTTTGCGTGAAAAGGGGAGGACTGCTCTCTAAGACGTGAAGAAAAGAGGGTTAATTGTGGTGGGTTTTAATATTTTATCCCTTGGATATCATAAAACGTGGTAGGACAAAAGGAGATGGAGGAGTGTCTCCTTCAAGACGTGAAGAAAAGAGGGAAAGTTGTGGTTGATTTTAATATTTTGTACCTGAATGTTAAAAATGACGGGTATGGGAGAAGGCCATGGTTATGACAAAGTCGAAATGTTCACTGAAGTTGACATCCATGGTTAGCACAAAGGCGTCTGGAATGTTCAGTGTTGACATAAGTTGTGGAAGGGTTGTAAAGACAACCACACACACAATCCTTTCCTTTTCTTTTTCTCAAGAAATCATTAAATTAATTTTTTAGAAACTATATTGTGATTATTAACAAATCATTACTTAAATTTTATTGTGCCCATATTTTTTTTCGTAAACATAGTCACTTTTCTTTACTTGAATGTTTTACTTTAAGTGATAATATTGTTTGCGTAAAAAAAATAAACAATTTTTTTCTCCAAATCCGGTTTAATATATATATATATATATATATTGAAGAAAACTATTAAAGGGTTGCTTTGAATTAGAACATTTTGTTGTTAACACTATATTACGTCAATAGATACTAAAATGTAGTAAAAAAGTTTTACAATTTAATTATTAGTGGAGTTTTTTTTTATTATCATCTAAACATCAAGTATTCTGCATATCATTATCTAACTATTGTTGAAGTGATATTAAAACTATTTTTAATATGAATCTTTGTATTGATAGTGTACCAAACTAAAGTCAACAATAAACACTTATACGTATATTTTGTTTTAATAATGTGATCTCATAATGATTTAGAGTGTGTTTGGATTAATAATGATTTAGAGTGTGTTTGGATTGTAGAGTGAATTTGAGAGAGTGGATTTAAGATTATTTGAGATAAAAGTGAGGAAAAAGTTTGATTATTTGGATTAAAAAAAAGATGATAAGAGTTGAAAAAAAAGTTTATAGAAGTTTGTGAATAATGTTTTTTAAGTGAAAAAATTATAATAAAAAATAATATATAATTTATTTATTTAATATAATTAATAATATTTCTAAAAAATTATAAAAATATTAAATTAATAATTATCTTTAAAATAAATTTATTTCATTGTAAAATATATTAATTTATTATTAAGAATATTAATCTTTAAAATATAAAATTAAGTCTTCTAAAATAATTTTAAACATAAAATTTAAATATAAATATTTATTTTATAATAATAAATAATTATTATTATATAATTTTGTTATTTTAAAAATTATAATTATAATTACTATTAATTACTTTACTAATAATATTATATAATACTTTTATTAAAATTTAAATAATATTTAATATTTTATTTTTAAATATTATTATATTATATAATATATTAAAATATATATAATAATAAATTACGTTATTTATATATATATATATATATATATATATATATATATATATATATATATATATATAATTGATTACGATAAAGCATAATCGATTATATATATAAAACGAATTACACGTATAATCGATTACCATCGATTATATATATTTTTATAATTATTTATAAAGTAATATTTTATTAATTATTTTAAAATTTTTAGTTTATAATATATTTGATTATTATATATTTTAAAATAAAAGTAATTTTGTTTTATTTAATTATAATTAAATTAAATTATTTTAGTTAGAAAAATAATTTTCTCCCCCGCAAATCTTCCTACCTATAAGAGAGGAGAAAGTTTTGAAGAGAGGAAAGGAACGAGCTCCAGCTAATTGATTTATGTGAAAAATAGCATATTTCCAAACCTACAAAAACTTAGGTGTCTGCGAGGAACTAATGATGATACCTATCACGAATATAAAATTTGCGATTCTGCGCGACCGTGACTTCAATTTCTGATTTGATTTGGGTTCAGATCACATTACGCGATCTCATCTGCTAAAAAATTAATATTCCCTGAAAAACAGCCCAAATTTCCCAACCTCGGGCTATTCTCAACATCCTTGATGTTAGAATTCTAATAACCAATTAATAGTTGCCATAATATTAAAGCAAAATCAGCATGCGTAAATTTTATGTTCTTGCCTAAACAGCCAAAAAGTTGCCTTGTTCAGAGTTCAGAGTATAGATTAGTTATAAAATGACGTAGAATATGATTGCTTTGAGTTAATCCCAAGCAATTATTTAAGCCGTCAACACGAGGGGGGTAGGCAATAACACCCATACATGCATTTGATCTGTGTATGACGAAGATCGCCAGATATTAAATGATATCACAGTTGATGAAAAGTACAATGAGAAGGGAACATATATGTCCACACTAGAAAAGCAAACTATCGCCAAAACTTATAACAATCAGCAGTGCAATATATCTTGTTGCACAAAACAAAACATTATTACTAACACAGTTCAGACATAGGTATCAACGAGGGATTTCCTCATCTCGTCCACAATGGCACTAGGCTGAGCTTCTCTCAGCTTGAAAACACTCTCAATTACAGATAGCTCTGTTGCTGTGGTGTCTGAACCACAAAATGCTGTCCAATCATTAACTGCCATTCCAGCTGCTATAACTTCACTGCCTCGGTTAACGGTTCCAGCCACCAAAGGAACCTGAAGAAGAGTAGAAAGCTCATCCAAGTCTTCTATGGAAGTATGAGGGTGGACCTGCATCGAGTTTATGGTCAAAAGACATTGCATATATATAGCTGTCTAGATTATAAATTTCTAAGAGAAAATATATTTTACTCACCAAACCACCCCTATTGGAGAAGGCACAATAACTACCAACAAGAATGTTGCCTGCAATGGTCTGCCTGAAAACTTCTACTCCAAGAACATCTGCAATCATCTCTTCAGTCTCCTGAACAAAAACTTAATATTGAAAACTCGAGCTAGCCAAGATTTTTATATATAAAATTAAAGATAGATGCAAATAACGACGATGGACTAACAAGGTTTGAAGAAAAAATTGCATTGCTGTAAATCATAGGATTAGTGTGTTAATATTGACACCTATATGGGAAATTACCTTCCTATACTTAGCAATAAGAAAACATGTTTGGCAGACAAACAAGACTTCATCGGGTGCTTAACAGAAAATTAACCAGCTTAGCATTTTAAGTTTGTTTCATCAACAAAAAACATCATTAGGTGATCAAATTCCCTACTAGGCCTTGATGCATGCTAAATATTGAGTTGTCAAAATTTACGGCAATCAGACTCAGAGATTACAATATATATGTGATTAGTCCATTCACTTATTTCCCTTCCGTGCTTCTAATGAAAATATAAGTCTCTCAAAATCAATTTCTAATTCTAAACATGAATAAACAGTTACAGAAATAAATAATTAGTCAACAATAAGGCAATACCCTGTCAAGATCAGTGTGTGTGAGGGCCACATGGTCATTACATGCAATACAATTCCCCAGAGCAGATAACCTTTCGTCTATACGCTGAACAACAACTTGATCAGGTAGACTGTTTCTCAAATGCTGAAGTTCTACAGCAATAATAGAGACGATAAAATCAAATACCATAAGTCAGTATATCATTAATAGAGTCGAATTATATACTGCCAACAAAAAGGGTAAGTTACTTAAAAAAAACATGTCAATCCAGAAATCCCATCCTCGGGTCTCAACATACAGAATTTGTAAAAGCCAGTGAAAATGGGAAAAAAAATAATTAAAAGCATAGAGACTAGAGTGTTGATAAAGATGAGATACTAACAAACAAAATGAACAGAATTTAGAATCTTTATGAAATCAGCCAATTGCACAACCATAGACCCATCAAAAACACCAAGTCAATCATTCGGAATTTAAACTAGTAAATTTGTTTGGATCTTTTCAATTACAGGTATACAGAAGCAATAGCAGTAATTTTATTTTATTTTTATCAAAATCAGCTATTATTCATCCAATGTGCAAATAGCCACCAGAATCACCACTCTGATGTTGAGTAACCGTTTGACATGTTTTATTCACAAAGTCAATAGGATGAATTTTCGTTTGGGAAGACAGGGAGTTTCAAAGCCTAACAGGCCATAGCACATGATATTAAAATTGCATCATAAAGTACAACGAATCAAAACCAATATAACAGAAATAGGAATCACCTTGATCTGTGGTGGTATGGGGCAAGAGAAGCCCATTCTTGTTTCCTGCAAAGCAATTTTAAGGAAAATTAATTAGTTCCAAAAAAGAGACAACTACTAGAAAGAAGAAACAAGTGTAGTTTCTTTGTTAATTAGAAAAAGAAAATAATTATATGTACAGGATGGAGCCATCTTAACGATGGACTATTACTACTTGACAAACCAAGAGAACAAATGAGGATAAGAAAAACTTTACCAGCACAAAGACGACCAATAATACGAGTACCGCCAATGGATGTCTTGACCACAGGGATAACATCAGCTAACTCAGCTTCAAATACACTGTGTCAAGCAACATATTATAGTCATCTATAAAACTATCATAACAAATTGAAACTAAATACACACACACACACACACACACATATATATATATATATGAAATAAGCAATGTTTTCAATAGTCCATAATGAATGAAAACCTGTAGAAGCTCTCAGAGCCTCCAATGGCAACCAAGCAGTAGGCATTGGTAAGTTTAGAGAAGACTCCAACTTCACAATTATTTTCAAACTGAAGTCCTGCAGGAAATCCATAGTCATACGATATATTAATTTAAAAAGCAAAAAAGATTTCCACCAAAGAAAAACACAAAGTAACACAAAAAACATAAATGAGTAAACTTGGCAAAGGTACAAATTAAACAGATAGGAAAAACATATATGTTTCACTTACTAGTTGCCATGATTGAGAATGACAGAAATCTGACCCAAGTAATCAAATTGAAGATCTACAGCACTAGAATTCAAATCAGAAAAACAAATAAAGGTTCCATGTTTCATATGAAAATAAATTTAAACAGTAAACACCTCATCTAAAACATGCAACCCTCACATACTCTCAATCTGTGGATGCAGGTTCACACCTATTAGACTTTACATTAGGGTATTGGAATTTGAATATTACATAGAAATTTTTATTAAAAAGAAAATAGAAGGGGTCAGCGTTGCTCAAACAACTCTCCCATGGATGGTTTCAGATAATAAACTCAAAAATTAACTAACGAGAACTAATGATCACCAAAATACAAATAAAAAGAAGAAAAATAAACAGAAAATGAGTGAACTCTCCACTAGAAACTCCTTCATTCTAATGCCACATAAAAAACTGTGTATTCTCTACTGCTTCTAGCATTTGTATTGTAGAAATGATCAAACGCAGTAGAACACAACAAGCAGATTATGTTTTATGTTTGCTACGTTATTAATATTAAACATTCAAAAACTCAGGTGAAAGGGATACATTTTTATCCGTGTAAAAGAAATACAAAATAGTTTGCACTCCTTTATTTTGAATTTTTAAACAAAATAAAAAAATCCTCAAAATAAAAAAGCTTTTGGAAAAGATATTCTTCCATAAAAAAGTAAACTGTCACAAACATGCACTTAGTTTATCCCTTATTGATAATTAAAATATGAAAGAGGAATATTATATTTTGTGTCTTAAACCTTCATGATAATTTCAGCTCGGCAACGCAATCAAATAAAGATAATAAATTTAAAAACAGAGTGAACCCCCAATTCGCAAATCATCCATAACCTAATTTGGGGGTATTACGAAGGGAAAGTTAGTTGGATGTGCGAACACGGAGAGAAAAATACCTGGTGCAGCGCTTAGGGATAGAAGTACACGGCGAAGATAAAGGCGGAGATAGCGGCGGCGCCGGAAGAGAAGTCGCCGGAGCTGACAACAGGTAAAGAGAGTCAGGGAGAGAAATTAGGGTATCGTGTTTTTGTAGTTGTGTATGCCGTGCCCTCCACGTTTTTTTTTATATATATATACACACATTTAATTTAATTATAATTGAAATTTATGGAACAATCAAAATTTAGATTAAGAGATAAAGTGATTTTAAACACGTAAAATCGCGCCATTAGTTCAGGATAAATATTTATTCTATATAGTTAAAATAAAATAAATTATATATAAGATAAATATTTTTAATGCAATACATTAAGTTAAAATAAGGATAATTTTTTTATCTTGATATCGATAAAACATCCTTCCACTTTTTTTATTTAAAAGGACTTAAAACCTGCTTTTATCCAATCATATTTTATTTTTATAATCAATAAATTTTATTTAAAAATACTATTTTTGGATAGTTTTTTTGATTAAATTTTATCAGATTTTTTTATAATATAGACAAAATTAGGTAGACGAAATTATAAGTATATAATAAATAACTTTCGATAATAAACAAAAATAAAACTACTTAAAACATGATAATATATCTTATAGAAGTCTAAACTAACCCACAAATTTTCTCAATCTAACCCAATTAATTACATTTTTCAAATTTAACTATATAATATATATAAATTGCTAGTTGTCTAGTAATTATATTGTAAAAACCTAATTTTATATTTTTATTATATAGAAACATTATTTTAAGAATATTGTGAATAAATATTTCTTACCATATGAATAAATATCAATGTTTTCTAGTATATTAGTTGATTTTGTTTTTTACACTTCAAGAAAAATTGATTTTAAAAATTAATGTATTAGTCTTTAAAATTATAAAATTGGTCACTAACTTAATTACAAACTGATTTCAAATTAATATTAATAAATAGTTAAAATTTTAGTAACTAATATTAAATATCAATTTAAATTCTAATTTACAAACAAATCTGATTATTATTAAGTCTAATTACTATTAATATATAGAAACTAATTTAATTACCAATTATATAAAAATTAATTTAACGACTGATTATACAAAAATTTAAAACTAATTTAACAACCAATTTCATTAAGACTAATCTAATGACCAAATATATAAAAATTAATTTAGTAACTAAATATATAGATATCAAAAAATGTTCATTATATTGTTCTCTAAATAATAATTACTTTGTTATTTTAGAATGAAATCATATTTAAAAAAATATAAAAATTAAAAAAATTTACATAAAATGAAATTATATTTTCATGAATTTCTTTGGTATGTGTGTAATAAATTTATTTATTTTAAAAATATAAGAACTAAAATTAATAAAATTTAAAAGAAGAGAAATATTTTATATACAAGTAAAACAGTTTTAAATATACATTTTTATAGTTTAATTTTTTTCCGGGAATAATGTACATCCATCTTATAATTTTATTTTTTCAAAATGTTTATTTATCTTTTTACATTTTATTTTAATCTCAAGTGAAAGAATTAAGACAAACAAGAAGAGTCAGTTGCAAAGAAGTTACAAGCCATAAATAAAAGTAAAATTTCCTAGAAAGCCATGTTAAAGGGAAAATTGCAGCAATTTAAATATAGGGTAAATGAACTCAAAAGTTTATTGAGGATTGGAAGGATGGCTAGCATAGAACCTTGAGCCCCACTTATGCAATTATTTGCTGGTGTCATCCTTGTGAACAATCACCTCAATGAAGCATAAGGAACTAGCTCCTCATCACAGAAGCTTAATGGGCATTAGAAGCTTAAGCACATGTTAAAAGTGGAATTGTCTTTTAACATCCAAAAAGATAGAGAAAGTAGCATAGGGTATGGAGAAATAATTTTTATAATGTACCAAAAAAATTATTCAAGCCAATAAATAGCATATGTTAGTGCATAATAAAAATTATTATAAAAATATCAAATGAAGTTTAATAAGTTAAAAGATTAAACTTACAAAAAAATAGGTTATATATATAAAATGTAATACTAATTATGTATATATATATATATATACATAATTAGTATTATAGGATTTAGGGTATAAATTGATATATATATATATATATATATATATATATATATATATATATTTATTTATTTATATATATATATATATATATATATATATATATATATATATATATATATATATA
>Ga0209489_102504_pt1 | contig 37307 bp, 13 predicted proteins | sample SiratrowhiteBW_FD_187527 | JGI IMG/M metagenome (GOLD analysis project Ga0209489, IMG submission 187527) | Root nodule microbial communities of legume samples collected from California, USA - Siratro white BW (SPAdes) (version 2) | ecosystem: Host-associated > Plants > Roots > Nodule | place... | reverse complement strand
TATATATATATTACCTACAACAATTATAATTAAGTTATTTTTCAACACCCGCAATTTTTATTGTATTAAAACGTTATAATTTTTAAAAAAGTAAAAAAAAATAATTTTATAATTTTATACAGTAGTTCTTGGGTTGAAGAATTAGACAATTATTTTTGCGTTGAAAGATTATAGGTCATATATTTAATTAAATAATAGACTTTTTTTAATTAAATAAAAGATAAAATAATATAATTAAAAATGACAATATATATATATATATAAATGTATTTTATATAATGGTATAATATAGTAAAAACCTACTCAAAATGGTTACGTGTAGTTATAGTGTTATAAAAGTTAATAAAAAGTATTTATTTTTCTAATTATTTTTTACCTTAATTTTTGTAATTCTAATATAAATTTTTAAAAATTATATGGAGGTGGGTGTTTCTTTTATAAATAATAGACAAGGGCGCAGCTTCTAGGGTTTCAGAGTGGTGGAGTGTGCGGAAGAGCGTCGCAACCCTAATCAGAAGAAGCACAGCTTCAACTAAGTCACAGCAGCAGCCATGGGTCGTATGCACAGCCGTGGGTTCGTACCAATCTCTTCAATTTCTTTCATCAATTTCGTTCTATTCTCTCACATTATTCAAAATCAAAGGTTGTTTTTTGCTTTTGTTTCAGTAAGGGTATATCCTCTTCTGCTTTGCCCTACAAAAGGACACCTCCCAGTTGGCTTAAGATCTCTTCGCAAGATGTAGCTCTCTATCTCTCTATGAATATGTTCAAAGATTATATTTTTATTTCCTTTTATCTTGTTTTCCTACCTTTTTATTTTGTTATGTAATCTGTTTTTCTCATCTTTTAAATTTCATAGGTGGAAGAAAATATCTGTAAGTTCGCGAAGAAGGGTTTAACCCCATCGCAGATTGGTGTCATTCTTCGAGATTCTCATGGAATTGCTCAGGTGAAGAGCGTCACTGGCAGCAAAATCCTTCGGATCCTCAAAGCTCATGGTTTGTGCTTTCTCTCTGCTGTAATGCTTAGAATTTCTTTTGTTTTTTTTATGTGATTGTAATATGGAAAATGCTAATGGATAGTTGTAAGGAATAGAGATAGAAGGAAAAAAAAGAAAAGAAAATGAAGCAAAGTGATATATGTTGAGTGATGTGAATGGTAAAAGAAGAGTGAGATAGGAAGAAAACATGAGGTGGGAATGAGATTTAGGATAAAAATGAGTATGTGTTTATAGTTACCCTACTAATAATAATATTGATGAAAAAATGTTTTGGTATCTGTTTTCAGGACTTGCGCCTGAAATTCCAGAGGATCTGTACCATTTGATTAAGAAGGCAGTTTCAATTAGGAAGCATCTGGAGAGAAACAGAAAGGACAAGGACTCCAAGTTTAGGTTGATTCTTGTGGAGAGCAGAATCCACCGTCTTGCTCGCTACTACAAGAAAACCAAGAAGCTCCCACCTGTTTGGAAGTAGTAAGTGCCTTGAAATCCCTCATTTATTTGTTGCAGTGATGACTATTTTGCTATTATTTTATTAATGCTTTTTTGCTGTGAGCAATGGAATGGTAGTCAAAGGAAATGGTTAGCTTCACCTTTTCCTCTGCCTCTCCTAACACAGATTAGAGCATACCTTGTACCTGACGGTTTAAGTTGTTAAATTTCTGTGCGCCAGACACTTTGATTCTTTTTTGCAAGCACGTTTTAAGCATTTATTTGAGATGAGCGGTGTAAATAACCCTTCAGCTTATCATTTGTTTTTTAGATCTGTTATCTAATGGTAAAAACTGATAAAAGTGTCATGCTGGTAGACATTTTCCTAGAAGTGTTGTATGCATACTTGATATCATTTGGTTGTTAAGTAGAAATGAATATTCTAATTGAATTTCTATTGATGTTGATGGCTTACTTATGTATTTGTAATCTGAAACCCAATATTGTCTCTTGCTCTTACCTGTTTGCACTGTCCCTGTCTTGCTAATGGCTTGTAATATTTGCAGTGAATCTACAACTGCTAGCACTCTGGTTGCTTAGAGAATGTATGCACCTTTCATGGGTTTACTGCTTTGCGGTAGCTGTTGAGCTAGCAATTTGCCAGATCATTTTGATGTTTATTTGAAAGGCTGGATAGGTAATGTGGTCTTAGTTTTGCTAAGAACTTGTGGTTAGACTGAGAAAGATACTTCCAAGTAGTTAAGTCAATTTATGAATGTGGTGTTTTATTTTATTTTAGCTGTTGGAGGTTGTCTGTTTAAAGAGATGGCTGACTGCGGTTTTTGGTTTTAATTTCGAGTAATATATATGCTGAGAAGTTTTGACTTTTCAAGGATTGCAATGTTTACTGCTCTAGTACGATATATTTGTGCATACAATTGGCTTCCGAAACTGTTGGCTAAAATCAGATCGCCACAAATGCAAGTTAAAGTGATTGGTTGTTTTTTAATACTGAAGTTTTTTAAAAGTAACCACCAAATACTATCGATACGCTATCCGCAGATGATGACTAGTCAAAGTCCTTTCCAATTCTACTTTCTGTCCGCGATATTTCAACAAATGGTTTTTGGATTAGCTGGTATTATATTTGATGGTAAAGAAGTCTTCTTTTTTGTACAAATGGTGTTTTGAGAACACTTGCACAATGTTAATGATGGCAACACTTCTGTACTTGCTATTTTTTTTTCTTCCAGGTAATCATTACAATTTTCTTTTGAAATTTCCCACTAAATAATACTTTTGTTTTCATGCTTTTCGTTTTGCCAATCCAAATGCTGTTCTACATAATTTAGAGTGTCAAGCACAAGTTTTAATTTGGAACTAAATGACATTGAGTTTGTACTTCAAATTTGAATACATAAATTGGTTAGTGAAAATTTAGTTCTACCTTCACTCAATTCTGCATCCTCTATGTTTTTTATTTTCTATTTTGAGTATTATTTTATACATGTTAATCAGTGTAAGATTTTATTATTCAATTGAATAATTAATAATGATGTTTTTGAATTTAAATGGTTGTGTTAAAACACTCATAATTTTTATATTGAATTATTTATTTATTGCAAATTCTATTTTTTATTATATAAAATAAATTGATAAGACAAATATAAATATTTATCGTCTGCAGTTATGTTATACAAATTTTCTTAGGGATGTCATGTGAAGATATAGTATTTGATTACAAAAACATTGCTAGTTATAATATTGGCTACGAGAGTTCGCGCTGGTTAGGACTGGATTTTGCCTGAGAGCTACTCTTCTCTGAATATCACTTTCCAAGAACATGTTATAACAAGTGCGCTAATATTTGGATTCCTTTCGTATATTCGTAAAACACAAATTTAATGCGGTACTTAAGGCATAAAGTTCTTTCGCTTAATACTAAAGAGTTTTGCGGGTTCAGATATCATCATTTTCACAGGTCATAGCAGCTGGTAAACCAGTAGATCATATCAGTATCAGCCTTAAGTTGAATTAAAGCTAATCTCAATCATAAAGTGGCGGGTTTATGTTGTTAAGAACTAGCCAGCTGAGATGTTTAGTTATGGTAGATATGTAAGCACAGATTTGAGTGAAAACAATTTATCCACTTGGTTGAGAATTGATAATCTGATCATTCTCAATTTCCAATTTAGCCAAATAGTGATCTGTTGAAATTACAACTCAAGAATATTCTGCAATGGTTTATATGCGAACTATGTGCTAACTTGGTGAATAATCATCCGAATAACCCATTTCTATCGAGAAAATTCATTTATTATTTTAAAAAAGATTTTTCCTTTTCATCATATTTTATTTCGATAAAAATCGAATGCCAAACTTTGTCCAAGAAATTCGAACAATATCATTCATATCAAAACATTGTTATGGTTTATCATCAATCTTCCTTTGCCTGTTACATGATTTCAAAAACTGCATTTTTTAAATAGAAAAGTAGAATTTTTCATAATCACTATCCCAATTCACAGATAAAGGAAGAATCTGTCAAAAAAATATACAGAGGAAGAACTTTCACAAAACATTTCTGGGTCACGTACATACTTGAAACATGAAATATAAAACTTGATGATTTATCAGTTTAAACCCTACCTTCAAATTGCAAATAACAACTAACAGCATCGCTATCTCAAGTTCATCCAGCTAAAAGAACTCAGACATCCAATCCACAATACGGTTCATCTTAATAACTTCGTTTCACACCCTCGGTTCTCATGACACATACTTCCGACTTACACAAGTTGCCTAAATTCGAAAGAATAGTTCCAGATATTGTACAGTGAACTGACGTAATGAAGAAGATGAAAAATAGCAATATATTCCCACACGAAATGTACAGAAGTTCCAGGAGGCACAATGCTCTTTCTCCTTGTGGATCCACCAGGAAGGGCATATAAGGCGGGTTCATGATCAAAGTGGCAACATTCTGAACTATCAAGTGGCTGTTTGTCTAAATTACTGGTTCCTGAGCTTTCTGGGCTAGGATTGTTCTCGTATTCAGTAGGTGAATTCCCTGAGCCCCCTCTATCATCTTCGTGGGACTTGTCAGAGTCATCTTCGTAACTCTCTTTGCTAGGACTTCCTCCAAGATCACCTTTAGGTATGTTGTGAACCAAATCTGGCCGAGCTTCCACGCCAACCCGCCTGAGGTGTAACTGCCATGATGATATAGACATGTTAAAACATAAACCAATGAGCCCAAGACTGTAAGTAAATCCCATGTAATATAAGAAAAGTCAGATACTACATATACCTGAAGATGCAAGTTCACTTCATCGGGTCTCGAAAGAAATGGAAAATCTCCACCTGTTTTCAAATATGCGCGCCGTGCCTCAGGATATCTTTCACCCAGTTGATCTTTAAGTTGTTGAGGAATTGCACAGTAGTCATTAGTCTTTAAGAAAGGAGAAAGATCACGTACAACGACGAAACAGGAGTTATTAATAATTTTGTACCAAACTACTCTTCCATAATAATAATGATGATGATGATAAAACAGTGAGACATTATAATCACAGATGTCACAAGCAAAATGTACTGACGGTGCATTATAGAAATTACCGGTACCAGCAGAATTTAACATATCTAGAGCGGAATAGTATTTACTAAAAACAGAGCTTGTACACAGCACATCAAAACGAAAAGATTACAATTGATCTAATCTAGATATTAGACAATTAAGATTTTTTAAGAAAAAAAAGAGCTATGCAAATGAAAAATCATTTGCGATGAGTATGATACCGAAATACGCAATTATAACTTGAGATGACATACATCCATTATAGTGATAAATGAATCTGAAAGAAGAAGAGGTCCCACTGAAGCATCATCAGTTGTCAGCGATAATCTGGAGGCCAAATCTTCTCTAGATAGGGTTTCCACCTGAATCAAGTAAATCAAACAATCTATTTAACACAATAAACGCAAACCCTTCTAAAAAATAGGATATAGGTAAGCATTTTAAGGAAATATAGTGCCTGATCATAGTTGATTAATCTCGCAGTCTAAAGTATGGTGGAAACTCTTTATTTATTGTCTGAAAAAAAAAATTCTTTCGTTCTGAGGCAAAAAATAGAAGATTGCTAATAAGCATTTGATTATGAAAGAAAAAGATTACCTGAGAAACAACAAAGTCCACTGAATCTGCAATAAATGGTTCATGGGGACCGTCTCGAATTCCTGTCAACACATACCGCTTCAGCAAAAAGGAAGGAGTCCAACTAACACTGTAAATGTAATAGAAAAGCAAGATCAATAGGTGGAAAACAAAATACATCTTGTGAAGAACTATCAGGAACATTACTAGAAATTTCCAAGCGGGACAGATGATACCTTTTTTGTTGGACAAAATGTTTAAGGGGAGGGGTTCATCATTCTAATGTTGGCTATACTGTATGTATCAGCAAGTAATCACTATAGTAATCATGGATGATGCCGCGTTTAAAGGAATATTACATAAATAAATATGTAATTTTGATGATATCATTCAAGTTTCCTTGTTACTACTTATCATAATTTCTTGGCAGTGCATATAATTGCCCAACGCGAATAGGTATAGGTAAAGTAATCATTGATGCATTTATTTGCTACAACTCCATTACGTGACACATAATGCAGTTTATCTTTCATAAATAAAAAGGACACGACGGCAGATAGTTTGCTAATTTCTAGCGTATGTGTATTATTACTCTTTACAATAGAATCAGAGAAAAGTACATGGGTGCCCATGGCATTGCAGCAGAGAAACTCCGGGTCTCCAAAAATGTATTTGATAGAACTAACGACCGAACTCTTCTAGGACGATGCTGTGCAAACAGTTGGGCTAGAAAGCCTCCAAGTGATGTACCATAAAGATGTACCTGCAAGAAAGATTAAACTAATTTACGGAACATTTTCTCAAGTTTTTCAAAGCAGTGTTACAAAATTATAGATTCAAAAGATGACATTACATTGACAGACATTTAGACAAGTTGAGCACTTAGTGAGAGATTTGTTGTCTAAACTACTAAAATCATGGGCGGTGTACAGCATATTTTATACTAAGCAATTTCATGAACAGATTAAAATCATATATCATTTGGTTGTGCATACTTGATAGATTTAACTTCCAGAACAGATTAATTCAACAAGATACAAGTGATGAAAATATAATCGAATAAGAACTTGAGTTTTGACCAAACAGAAATATATATTTCCAGTGGCAAATTACATCCTCACTGAAATGGTTGTGGAAAGAGCATTCGGAATTTTATCAAAATAAACCTAAAAATTTAACTATAGAAAACACAATGCATGATTATAAGCAACAACGGCTTGAACAACCATGAAAACGTTAAAAGCAGGCTAGCCGGGATTTTAGGTGGGGTGGGATTATATTTAGGCTCACATGCTGAGGCTTCAAATATATTGCAAAGGAACTTAGCTTCAAAAATCTGGGAAGGAAGAACATATATCAATTTAATTATAAGCAATCAGTTCATTGCAATTAACAATTTTCAGTGAGAAAGTTCAAAGAGGCTCAAAATGAATGCTAAGCCTTAATATATACAGTTCTAAGCCTTAATATATACAGTTCCATATTTGGGCGGACGTTCCAAGATTGTTAGTTGGTTGGGGTTACAATTCAGCTTGGACTTGTAATGTTTGGCCACATTAAATCCTTTATCATGCCACAAATTGTTGGAAATGTCTAGGAACCATTCCCTCCTTAGGATACATGTGTATAGACATCCTCCACAGTATCCAAATTCCAAAGTAGTAACAGATAACAGCTCCCAACAAAATTATAATGGTGCACAACCAAACTAAAAATGATTTTTGTATTATATATGAACAGTAGAGGATGTGCCAAACTGAATTATAAGAACCTCAAGAGATTTTAAAATAAGTCTGTTTGATTGCAGACCAGCTACGTATGGCATTCCACTAATTGGAATGATCAATGTCTCCAACATGGAATAAAGTTATCAAACAATTTATAGATTTAGCATCTGAATAAAATGATAATAGTAGAAAGCAAGATGAGTTTGAGATCATACATGATGTACATCAATAGCATCCAAGAACTTTTCAAATGCTTGAATCCACTCAGTATTATTCCATACACGAGGTATGTCAACAGATATGACCCGGTAACCCTGTACAAAATAAGGATTAATAAAAAGTAAATACAAGCGTACACCTAATCAATAAACAAAATTTAGTCAAATCCTGTTAGTAGGCAACACGCAATGAGATTTTATTGCACAGAGCTCAAATTGCATTGCTAATGCTCAATATACCCCCTTTCATTGTTATAAGAGAAGTATATATATGTTACGATGATGGAAAGCTAATAGGACTAGGGAAGATATAAACTCTGAAAATGGTATTCTGATTAAAAGTCGGAATACGCGTTATTAATTCCTAAAGAAAGGCTATCAATGCTGGAAAAAATAAAAAGGAAAAGAAGTAAAATATATCTCTCAGCTCCCTGAGCTGTGAGCCCAAGCCTGTGGCCGAAAAAGAATCGTAGCTAAGCACTACCTTACCTTTCACCATCAGCATACTCTATAAATCCCATTCTGACCCTACCATTCTTCCACTCAGGTAGCAACCTCTTCCTCTCTCTAACTTCCACGCGTGCCCCCTCTTTGCTCTTCTGCAGTATAATCTCCCCATATTTTTGGGCCATGAATGAATTGATCTAATATTTAGTCTATATCTCCTTTTGGCATGTATTCTTGGGCTCTATCAACCGCGCATATAACAACAAGAATCTTTTGTGCATAGTTTTCTAAAATTCAATCCATATATTTAGAATTAAGCTTCCTTATAAGTAATGATTAATAAAGACACACATAGTAAACCATTTAAATAGCCAAAACAAGTTTTCACCAACTATATAGTATCCTGCAGTTAGATGAGTTTGTAGGTTATTGCTCTCTCGTTTAGCAGCAGAACTGCATTAAAGCATTGTTTGAAGTTAGCTACTCATTGCGTAAAGGTTTTGTGGCAAGCGAGAGAGAATATCAACTTAAAGGAGAAGCTTGGATGTTGCCTTTTCAACATGCAAAATATTGAAATTCAAGTATGAGTGGGAGTCTAACAATATGTAAAAATAGACAATTTGAATAATGTATAAATGAGAAAGATGCACAAATCTATTATCCTAAGTTTTTGGGTTGAGATAGAGTCATGTTCTCTTGCTTTTTGGCTGGTGCCCCTTTTTGACTAATATAATTTTGGTTGAAAGTGGTGAAACGTTCTGATGTTAATTAAGGTCTGACCAGTGTTTCTCACGTCGGATTTCCCAACACGCAATGCCCACAAGTCAAACCTCAACACTTAAGTGCGTGTCTGCAAAACTGTTCTCGTACATTCCAATGCAATTGAAAGTGACTGTAGAGAAATGGTGTATTGGCATTGAATGGAAGTTAAAGCGTCAACACAAACAGGATTGAATCATCCACGTATGGCTAAGATTAAAACATAAAGTCAAGAGAATCTTCTAAGCATGAAGCTGATTTTAAAGAAGTTCCACAGTAAACTATTCATGTATAAGGAATGAGTGAAGATTAGATAATTCCAAACCCCAACATAAGGTAGTGCCCCACTGGAAGGCCATCAGTGGAAAAACATTAGATGTGATAATGTTTAGGCAATCAGAAAAGCAGTAGTACCTTCATGGATAATGACATGATCTGTTTGTAATACACATCGGCGGTTCCAGCAGTTCCGGGAAGACATATAAGCGGAGGCACAGCTTTTGGCCCGAAATCGTAATATCGCCACTGTTTAGTGCCAATCTGTTAATTTAAAAGCAAGAAATCAAAAGAAGAGTAGAAATTGAAATCTGTTGATTAAGAAAGCATGGGAAATCATAATATCGTCACTATTTAGTGCTAATCAGTTAAGAATTAAGAATTTAAAAGCAAGAAATCAAAAGAAGAGTAGAAATTCCAATCTGTTGATTAATATGGAAATCTATGGTAAAACCTAGAAGTGTAATTGGGAGAAAGAAAAGGGAAAAATAGAAACTTACTGGGATTTTGTGAAGAGGGACTTGAGACTTGAAGTGGACGTAATCACCGGGCGCCGAAAAGGCGGTTTTCATGGTTAGCACGCTAATTCGCAACGGAAGGGTGGATGGTTGTCCTCACTGACACTGCTTATGCCATGTCCATCCTTCAATTCCACCTATGTCTATGTCTATGCATTATTGGGATTGCAGGCTTGCACATGCCATCTAACCTATGGACCCCTTCTTCTGTTAACCATTCACAATTATTTAGGCTTATTATAAAACTAATTAAATATTGTTTTCCTATTTTTTCTTTTCAAGCTTCATTGGCTACAACTATTATTTCTTAAAAAAATAATTACAAAACTTAATTAAATATTGTTTTCCTTTTTTTTTCCGTCTTACTAGTCTAATCTTCATTGGCTACAACTATTATTTCTTAAAAAAAAAGTAACAAGGATCTCGTTTCAGTGAATACAACGCTTCTAACGTCACTATTCTTACCGTGAATAATGATAATGATTGACATTGAGCAAGCTGAATCATGTTTAACAGTGTTGGTTGAGTTCTGCTGTTAAAACACTAACAGTGAAATTAGAGAATTTTTCGCCTCAAGTTAATAAGAGAGATTGAGTGGGTATTTTCTGAAAATAAAATTGTTTTCGATAAGTTCAAATGGTTATTAATATAAATTAATTTTAAATTTAATTTTATTTATTCAGGTCTATATATTCCGATAATATTATATTTTGTTAATATATTTTATTTTTTATCATATAATATTACATTCTTATTTTTTGATATTAAGCAGTACAACTCCAAAACTTGAAATTCAAAATAAAGAATGATTGAGTTTTAGTTTGGATTTATTAATTTTGAGATTTTTTTTTAACTATTTAAGTCGATCTCTCTTTTTCTTTAGTTATCAATTGATGGTTTCAATAATCTCACTTAGAAGTTCATGTTAAGAGTAATTTAAATAAGCGTTTTTTCTTTAACTCTATAAAACACCTTTTAGAAATAAAGTAATGATAAAATTTTAAATTCCAATACGAACAATACCATTGATCCTAATAATATTATCTAAATGTGATTAAGGTTGAAAAACTCACACATGGGCAATAGGAAGTTAGCATGTTGTGCCCCTTAATAATAATTATTCTATATTTAAAATAGTAGAGCACGTGTAGATTAGCCACCGAATATTCTATATTTTAAACTCATTCCTTTTTTTTGCTCGTTATATCCAACTTGAATTTCTCAATTCATTTATATTTTATATTTACCATCCAACAGTTCGTAAGTCCAGATAATAGCAAACAAATGGTCAAGAAGGACAAATCTTAGTTGAAGTAAACTATTGCATCATTCATAGTTGATGCAAACATTAACAGTTTTTTTTAATAGAACAGTAGCTACCATTTATGAAACATTTTCTTATTGGTAACAGACAATAGGACAAAGTGATTCTGCTAATCAGTTATTTTCTTATTATTTTTATATAGTTTTCTTTACAAAAAAGTGCATCAAACATGTCAACAACCAACCACTCGATAGTCAAGAATATAGTATCATGGGGGGAAAATGTTTGTGTGAGCAAAGATCAAAAGTATTCACAAGAAAATTCTATCAAGATAACCACGAAATTGAAAGGAATTGGTTTTACTTGGGTCACCATGCGGAAGTGAAATTGTTAAAAGAGAAAAACAAGAAGATGGCCCTCCACTGAGTGTGATGAGTAACAAAATGAACAAAGCTTGATCAACAGCTTTCGATGCGTTGCCTAAATGGGATCTTCAAGATTCACAATTCATGGTGTGCTATAAAGAACCACAGTATCAGTCAGCGATTGGTAAGGTCTGCAATTATTACTTCAACTCTTTCCCTTTCGCTGCTCATATAAAAATGGCTCGGATTTGCAAGTTAGAAATCACCTAACTCGCAGAATATCATGTGGGCAGTTGGACTCTCAACAAGGCACATGATGAGATGAACAGGCGACCCAATGAGCCTTGTACGAAAAGAAGCTTTCATTTAATCTCTAGAAGAATCATCAGTGAGTCGCCTAAAATGAGAAATGAAGACTTTACAATCCAACTTCACCGGTATGAAGCTTCTTCAATCACTGTCTGCCAACTACGCAACAGTTGCAGCAAGATAGCCTGTCGTAAATCAATCTCTTGCTGACACATGAAGTTTTACTTAACTTGAACTCCAAAAACAGTTTAAAAAATAGTACAAAAGAAAGAGTTAACAAAAGTCTCTCTGAATGCAAGAATTTTGGGCAACTACGTATCCTAACCCCACATGGTATTACTACCTGATGAGGGCATTCCGCAAGTCAAAGCCAAAGCTGCAGCTCCACTGCCTACTCTACTGATTCATCGGTAGGTTGTAGCAACTAGCAATTGCAATGTCAAATTACTCGCACATGCACTTGACAAAAGCTTATTTAGAAGTCCAGAAGGTACACTTCATGCCTAGTCGAAGCTGATAAGATTAAGGTCGCAAAGCATATCATCACAAACCAGCTGACTAGAATGTCATAGATGACCAAATACATGTTTATCGTTTTATCTTGGTTTCAATACCATTTCATAACGACGGTCAGTTGTTAATGAATCAGTCATCAACCCAAAACTGTAGCCACAGATGGCAGAAACGTTAAATCAAATAGCATTCTGAATGACAGTTCAACAATCCTGATAATTCAGAGTCACTACAACAGGTCTATACCTGCACATTTACAACCAACGCCACTCTCATCTAACATCCGGAATCTGCACCAAACATATGTCATACCCACAACAGGCAATTCATCAACCAAATAACAAGCTAGTTTAAACCAAAATCAGAGCAAAGCAAGTCCATAAGCACAAATAAGTAAAATATCAATTCGATCTCTAGAGTCTCAACTAAAGAAATGTACAATGGCTAACCTAAAAGGCAGGCAGGCATACAAATGAAAATGAAAAAACCCAAAATTACAAGAAAAATGACAGAACAGAACATGGTAGATCGCCCTAAACCCCTAATACAACTGTAAACCACCAAATACAATCATCAGCAGGGCGGCAAAAGAATAGGGGCAGGGAACAATGACTTGTGCAGCAAAGCAAAAGAATCACATCACCATTCACCAAGAGCTCTTCTTGGAGTAAAATTCAAGGTACCACTTCACGAATTTCCTGAGCCCAGTCTCCAAATCAGTGGTAGGCCTGTAGCCAAGGTCCCTGTAGGCCAAACTAATATTGGCATGAGTGAACTTAACATCTCCATTTGTTGGCATGGGAAGCACCTTCTTCTTCGCTTTCACCTTAAGAAGCTTCTCCAAAATCGCAACAAGCTCACTCACAGGAACAGGGGAAGTATTCCCCAAATTAAAAACCCTAAATTGCGCAGGCCCTTTCTTCTTCCCGCCACTCCCAGTACTCTTCTTGGCCGTATCCAAAGCCCCCAAACACCCCTTCACAATATCGTCAATGTAGGTGAAATCCCTCGCCACGGTCCCACCATCGGGGGACTCAAATATCGTAATCTGCTTTCCCTTGAGAATATCCTTCGTGAAGAAGAAATACGCCATGTCGGGTCTGCCCCACGGCCCGTAAACCGTGAAGAACCGAAGACCAGTGATGGAAAGCCCATATATGTGGTTATAGCTGTGAGCGATTTCCTCGCCAGCCTTCTTCGTCGCCGCGTAGAGACTAGCCGGTTGGTCTGTACGGTCCTTCTCGGAGAACGGAACCTTCGAATTGAGCCCGTAGACGGAGCTGGACGAGGCCCAAACCACCGCAGGCTGAGGGTTCGCGTTTTTGCAGGCCTCTAGAAGGTTCACGAAGCCTGCGATGTTGCTGTGCACGTAGGATCCAGGGTTCTGCATCGCGTAGCGGACCCCGGCCTGCGCGGCGAGGTGCATGACGTGCGTGAAGGGTACGACGTCGAAGAGCTTGCTGAGAAGCACGGCGTCGTTGAGGTCGCCGTCGACGATGAATACGCCGGCGCGGTCGAGGAGGCGTTGGCGCGCGCGCTTGAGGTTGGGGTCGTAGTAGCGGTTGAAGTTGTCGAGGCCGAGGACGCCATCACCCCGGCGCTTGAGGGCGAGGGAGACGTGCGTACCGACAAAGCCGGCGGCGCCGGTGACGAGGACGGTGAGGCTGGAGGAGGAGGAGCGGCGCGCGGATTTGGCGACGCGCTTCTCCCAGTGGGAGCCGCCCCAGGAGTCGCCAAGGGCGCGGCGGGGGGAGGCGGAGGGCGACGGCGGAGAGAGGATGAAGAGGAAGAGGATGAATGCGAGAAAGAAGGAGGACCAGAGCGTGAGCTTAGAGAGTGAGGAGTGGATGCGGAGGCGGTGGTGGATGTAAGGGGATTTTTCCGGCTTCAATTTCCCCGGCGTTGAGGGCGCGTGGTGCTCATTCACCTGCGACATTTCATTCAACCCCACACCTTTCAGTGCGCTCTGCTTAAGTTTTTTTTTTTTTTTATCCGATGAAGATGAAGAAGAAGAAGATGATGAGGGATACAAAAGGGTTTCTGTGATTACTTTTTCGTTTTTGCTTCTTTACACCCTTATATGTCTTAATTTATACCACGTTTCCATTAGGATGCTTCCAAAATACGCACGTGTCACCTCTTTTTAAACCTAAGTTTTATTTCGCAAAAGTTAATATATCTCTTTCTTTTATTTACTTACTTATTATTATTTACTCACATTTAAATAATAATTATAGAAAATAATTCATAAAAAAAATTCAGATTTAAAGAAAATGTTAAATTATGTAAAAGTTCAAATAGTGATGTAAAATTTGAGTACCTAACTAACATTAAAAATATAATGGTATAATAAAATAAGTTGAAAACATATAATTAAATTACAATAATTAAAAATTAACAAAATAACATGAATTTCTTTATTAATGATAGTTTGAAACTCATCAACTCTTCCTTTCTTATTATTGTTAATTCTTTAATGTACTTTTTATAAACTTTTGTTTATATTAATGTTTAAACTATTTAAATTTGTGAAACTATTTGAACATGATTGTGGTTTGGAAACGGTGGTCTAATGTTGTGAACATGGTTTTTAAGTATTAGTTGATGTTCATCGTGAAAATGTTACATGTAAATCCTACCATATTGTCTTCCAATGTTAATATTATGTATATTTAATTTTTTAATGTTTTTTTACTTGAAAAAATGAAACGAACCTAATTAGACAAATGTATCGATGATTAAGTCTATGTTATAGTAAGTTATCATACATGTAATAAGAATACTATATGGAAAAGACATATTGATCTTTGAACATGTGATAAGACAACCAATCTTCTACCTACAATGGCCCGATACAATCTTTTAAGGAATTGAGTTTGGTTCGGAAACTATTTTGGTATTGCAATGTAATTTTATAAGGAAAAACTTTAAATTGCTAATTGTAATATCTTGCAAAAGTGATGATGATCATAACACTGTTTTTCCAAATGACTATAAAATTTGTTGGTATATATTGTCACCAGTTATTATATCATTCCATAAAACAACTAGTGTGTATGGCTATTGCAGGATCAGAGCGAGCCATAGACTCGTTTGGGTAAGAAAATCTCACCATCTTGAAAAATTATTCATTGCAACAAGTAACTGATGCTGAACTTCTGAATGCCACAAATCTCCAACCACTTTCTCAGATTATATCATTACTTCCTTTCCATAATATTAATGAATATAAATTAATAATATGCCATAAATATAAACTTGGATAAAAAAAACTTGTTAATTTCCTAATAGTAGCGATAAATATTTTATACATTATAAAATAATATTTTGACACGTTGGCAGATATCACATGATAATGCTGTATTAATTTGATTTTGCAAAAATGTTATTTAATATTTTATTTTATATTTAATTGTAATTTTGGTCCTAAACCCTTTTAACATAATTTTTAATTATATTTTTATTTTGGATATGACAAAGTAAAATTAAAAAGAACAAAGAAATACGCGACTCAGAAATTTTTCCAGGATCGAAAATTATAACGTCTTTGTATATTTGTTTTATATTTGTTAGTATAATTTGACAGTGTATATATATTTCTAAACTAGAATTTGAATAAAATTATAAATAATAAAAAATAAATAACTAAAATGACAGGTTATTTAAAATTAAAAAAAAACTAATAGTATGACAAAATAGGAACCAAAATGTTGTAATAGGTAAAGAACAATATATTCAAATTAATTAATGATATCAACATAATTCAATTTTTATCATATTTAAATTAAGAAATTTTGCAATATCGGTGTTAATTTTATTGTTTTTTTAATTCTAATTCAAATTATGATAATTATTATATGTTTTGGGTTACTTTAATTCTATAACCACATATTTTTATACCGGAAATCTAGTTAGATATTTTGCACTAATTTTAATCAAATTCAAATTAAATCATAAAAGAATAACATTAATCTAAAAGCATTTCATTCCAATAAATTTGATACAATAATGGTGATGGATGATACGAAATTTATTTGCACAGAGTATATATGAATTGATTTGGAAATTTATTATTTCATATACTGATATCTTTTTACATCCTTTCTCTCTTTTTTTTCTTAAATATATTCTTTGTGGTTGATTTTATTGGAAATTGTTTCGTATAAAAAAAAATTGTTGTATATAACATTGTTCAGTTTGACAATATAATATTATACTTGTCATTCTTATTCAGACAATAAGATATAAGACATGTTTTTGTTGGTGTATTGATTACATTAAATTATGGATAACATATATTTATTTTATATTAAAAAATTAAAAAATATATATAAAATATCAAAGTATGGAATATCTACACTAATAATATTGACGCCCCAATTCTATAACTATTTATGCAATAAATCTTATTACAATAGATATATATTCATTAATCCTCCGATATAAAATGTTATTGGAACCGGTGGTTTCCAATAAATAAATAAATATATATAAACATCAATCTTAATACGAATTACTACTTCATACTCACGTAAATATATAATTTTTTAATAAAAAAAATCGCATCTCAAAACAAATATCTCAACAAAAGTTAATATTTGACCTATTGAAAATTTCATTGATAAAAATCAACATCAGTTAAGATTAATTACTTATATATGTTATAAAAAAACATTGATACAGAATAATTTAATTAAATTTGTTTTTAATTAAAACCTTAAAATAATAAATATATTTAACAAGAATAATAAAAAATATCTAAAATTAAATGCTAGCTTTGGAAGGGAGGTCACACTATAAAAAGAAAAAACATAATAAATTACATTTAATTAATTGAGTTATTAATGTGGTTTGATGTCAATATTTCATCTGCATGTTATATTTATCCACAGTTTAACTTTAACGAATATATATATATATATATATATATATATATATATATATATATATATATATATATATATATATATATATATATATGAAAAAGAAAAAGAAATCAACTTGAATACTTTTTTAATAAATGAATTAACAAGATACTATGAGAGAGTAATGTGTGCAGAAATTTATAGATTATAATTTCTAAAATTCATGTTAAATTAAAACAAATACAAATTTAACCTATTCCTACTTTCTCTTGAATTTTGAAAGAATACTACCCCAATTTATTCAGTACAAAAAAAAAACAGGTTATATATAACTTTATAAAAAAAAGTTAGGAATAATTTAACCAAAGGAAACAATAAATATGCATTTTCTCTTCCATTCCCATAAGATCTAATTTTTATAAGATCTAATTACCTAATTCATTAGGATTAAGAAAACTCCTTAATTTCCTTCCAAAATAAAAAAACAAAAGCAATTAATTTACTAATATATCTTAAATTTATATTTTTCTAAACTTGCTATTGTTATTAATATTTCTCTTTCTCTTTTAATAGTTGGTTAAAACTTCTCCCTCTTTTAAGTTTTGTTTGGATTTCGGAGTGGATTTGAGGGACTGGATATGTGTTTATTCGAAATGAAAGTGTGTCAAAAATTGGATTGTCTGAATTAAGAAAAAGATAGTGAGATTTGAATAGAAAGTTTATAAAAATTTGTAAGTGAGGTCCCAGGTGTGTGATTAATATTTTAATTTTTTTAATTGATAAATTTGTAAGATTACAAAATTGTCCTTATAATTAAAAATAATTAATTTGTTGATGTAATTGATGAATTATTTTTTAGTTGATATAATTATAATATTAACAATTACCTTAAAATAAAAATGAAATTATTATTGCTAAAATTATTATATTATATAATTAATTATATTTAATTTATTAAAATACAAGTGAAAAAAAAGAGAGTAAAGTTGCATAGAATCAAACCTTGTCTCCTTTATAATATCAAGAGACATCTCACCATTTCAACTATAAACCAATACATGTGAAAATACACTGTTAATACATGTGAAAATACACTGATAATGGATTATCAGTGCATTGTAATCAATTATGAATAAAAAAAATATACTGATAATCGATTATCAATGCAAGTTAATAGATTATGTAATAAAAAATTTATTGATAATCAGATTATCATTGTAGATTAATGGATTACCTATTAAAAAAATTAATGTGGATTATTATTGCTTTCTTAATTGATTATAAGTGTAAATTAAGTAAGGATATTTTTTACTTCTGAAAAGGTTTACTGTGGATTATTGTTGTTTGATTGGAGGAGTAGATATGAGGAGATAGTTTTGAAGGGATTTGAGTGGATTCTGTGTGGATGAAAGAATTGTTTGAATTAATGGATGGATGGTGAAGGGATTTGAGGGGATTAGTTATAAAAGTTTGGGAATGGTTCGATAGATGTTATAGAATTATTTTTACTTTTTAACTGATATATTTCTGAAATTACCAATTAACCCTTGTGAAATAAGATGGTAAAAAATTAAAATGAATTGGATTAAATTGATTTTAATATAAAAAAACATTACTAAAATTATTTAAAATTATTTAAAACATATCTTATAACTTATTTAAAATTAAACATAAATCCTAAATAATACAATACAATCACAAATTTATTATTCTATTATAATATACAATTTAGTTTAAATCATAATTAACTGAAATCCATAAAAAAAAATTTCATACAATCTAAACTACTTTTTTTATTGAAAGTTTATGTTGTTTTTGTAAGTATAAATTATTCTTACATTTTATTTAAATTGAAACTTTTAAATTATTAGTCTAAATAAAAATAGTTTGCAATTTGTATTTTTTGGATAGTGGTACATATTAATAATAATTGTAAATGTTTTTTAAATTTACCTTTTTATTAATTCTCTTACTTAAAAATTTAAATGTTTTTTACTATATTTTTAAGAGATTAAATACAATTTTTTTGAATTCTTATTTTATTTATATAAAAATATTAATAAGTTATAATAAAAAATATATAAACAATCTCCTTAAATTGACTAAAACAAATGAAAGATATACTTAAATTTGAAATAAAAAATATTAATAGATAACATTTAATTAAAAGTAATTATTCAAAATTAAATACTCTTATTAACATATATATGATTACTATTAAGTGTTATATTTGATATTTGTTTACTTTTAATTATTTTGTAATTAATTGTTTTTAAAACAATGATTAGAAAAATATAAATAATATTTTATATTTTTTTATTAAATACCTTTTATTTTAGTTATGTACTAATACTTCAAAATACTTTCTAGTATTTATTCTATTTCAAAATCATCACTCACTTATAAGGATATTTCGTAACTTTTATATCATTTACAAGAACTATTTCGTAATTTCAAATTTCATTCCTTCACATCCTTTTAAATCTCTTCACATGAACAAGATCTCATCCTGTAAATCTCTCCTTATCCAGCCTCCCAAATTAGGTCAACCAAATAGCCTTCATCAACTCAAATCCATATTCTTCAAGAATAAATCCTCTCAAATTGTTTCAACCAAACATACTCTTATAGTTAAATAAATATTTTTTTTCTTTTCAATAAAATTTAAATATATTATTAATGTTTCTTTTGTAAAAGTATAGCAGTAAAATGAAGACATAAAAAAAATGTGATGAATAATCTAATCATTAGTGTTTATTTAGTTAAAGAAAAGGTTGAAGACTTAGCAAGGAAGCAAGGTTTCCAAAGAGAAGGTAAAGTAGGTATCTTGTTTTGTAATTTCAGTTAGATGGAGTACATATTATTGATGGTTTTTAAACTGTAATGTCAGAAACAACGTATCCAAATTTCTTTAGTGAGAATTACTCAGCAGAATGATGTATGATGAAGATGCCTGCATCAGCTTTGTTGGTGTAGACTTTGGCCTCGTCAAAGTCTTTGTCTGCTTCTGCTGCCTATACTCACTTTAAGGTTAGAGCTTCAAGGTATAACTGGAGAAACTGGTATTGGTAGAATAATTAAAAATATCACATGTTTAATTAAGAAAAAATTCAAAGGAATTAACTTTTTAGATAATCGTTACAATCTCTTTGAAAATAAAAATATTATTAGGTCCTCTTCATCCAACTCGCTTACTCATTTGTTAAAAGAAGTTAAAGAAACAAGGATAGAGATGAATGAAATTGAAAGAAAACAATGTAAGAAAAAAAAAATTCTAATTTTCATCGTGTTTGAAGAGAGAAGTCTAAAACCATTTCTTTTATATCCTGAAGATAAAACTTTTTTTCCCCTAAATTGGTATGAAAGGGTAAGCAAATTTTTCTTTTCTTTTACGTTGTCTACCAAAATATAAAGATGGTTTTTCGCCACTTTTTCCTTTTAAATCTGTTTATGAAAAATTACATATAACATACCTTTTACTCTACTATTTTAATCTTATCTTTTTTTATTGTCTCTCTTATTTTCTTTTATTATATTTTCTAATTGAAGTAAAACATTAAGAAATGTATGGTGAATTTTAGACTGGTGATGTTAAATATTATAAAATATATTTCACTTATTTTTCATTCTTTTATCTTGTTCACACATAAAAATAATGTTACATAATATATATATATATATATATATATATATATAGTATAAATCTCATTTTATTTAAGTTGATTTTGTAAAAATAAGTTAAATATAAACTAATTCTTAATATGCACTTAAATGTAAAATTGATTATGAATTTTGGTATTGTTATGAACGAACTGTGAAGAAAGACGCTAGTTGGCAACATTTTTCACTAGATTGGTAGCTAAGAATCATGAGAGGAATATTAATGATGACTATAATACATATTTCAACAAATTTACTTATGTACCTTTTTTAAAAAGGACTTTTAGGAAAAATATTTATTTTAAAATTAATTTATACAGTAATATATAAAAAAAATTACTTGTATATGATAAGACTTATTCTTGTCCATTTTTTTCTTTTCTTCTCTCTTCTATTTTTTTCTTTCTTTTTCTTCTTCGACATCTTTTTCTTAGTGAATAATCATTTTTTTTACAACTGTTTCACCTTCTTTCTAAATTTTTGACTTTGTTTTTCATCTTTTTAAAAATCCTATTATAGATACATTAATAAATTATAAAGTAAGTTATTTTTTTATTTTAATCACTCCTTATCTTTGCTTTGTTAGTTTATAAACATATTCTCCTAGGTTTCATCTTTTGATTTAAGGTTTGATTGTTTTAATAATTTTCACCATGTTATAAAGTTTTTGGTGTAATTTGCACTCTTGTTATAGCTATTGCTTAGAATATAAGCAATTTTCAAGTAAGATAATCTACCCTAAATTATAATTGATTTATTATAGTTTGATAATATCGGAGTAATTTTTGTTGAAATTGTTGGATTATGGTTGAGATATTTAGATTGCATTTATTCATTTTCGTGCTTACATTGGTTTTGAAATTGGTAATAGGTTAAAAAGTAGAAATTAATGTAACAGTTAGAGAAAGTATGCACTCATTTAGCTCAAAAATTATTTTTGAACTCGGTAAAATATTCAGTATAAAAATTGATTTGAAATTTTGTTTTGGTTTTTTTCAAATAGGTTTTATATATATCTTGTTTGAGCATCGAATTGTTATTTGAGTAATGCTTAAAGAGATTATCGACTCAAGTGTAAAATATATTGCTTTAAGTAATAACTCTCTTTGGTCAAACTAAGGATTATATTTAAAAGAAAAAATATCACTAACGATCTTTTATTTTATAAAACTCTTATTACTCAAGTAATTGTTGTTGATCGCTTGAATAATAAAAATAATAACACTCTTTAATCAAAATTAAGGATTAAATTTTAAAACATAAGTGCCATAATAATTATCTCTTCTACAAGACTCTTATCACTTAAGCATTAGAAAAAAAAACTTAAAAATATCAATGTTTATTTTTAATACAATTGTGTATAAGAGAAAGAAATAATGTATAAATTATAATGAATTTATATTCAAATTAAAATCAATTTTTATAAAATTTAATATAATAGAATTATAAATTAATTATAAATAATTAATTTAATTTATAGATGAAATATTTATTTCTTATTCATTGATTTCTCATTCTCCCGTAAATATTTATGAGAAAAAGTCAAATAGAACCTCGTAATTTGTTTGTCAGAGAGGCTTATCCAGAAAGGTTGGATGATGAGGTGTTGAGAGTTTGGCGATGAGTGAATGTGGGACCAAGGCAGTAATTGGACCCTATTGGGCTAGTCAAACTGGGAGGACTTAATTGGGCTAGCCCTGTAATTATAAAAAAAAAGTAGGAGAACTTATGCATATGAATTTTTGTATATCTTTCCCAACTACAACTTTCAACTCCTCTTAACTTTCTTGACCTGTCTCTTGCATCATTTCTGATATAGCAAATTTAATCTTGTTGGAGGATGTGCTTGTTGCTCCAATTACCATATAGCAAATTCAATTTTGTTGGGCGATGTGCCAGTTGCTCCAATAACCACATTATGTTATCCTTATCCATATTTCATGGTTTTCTCCCACTACTTCATGTGGAACCATGGTAACACAGTCAATGTAGATCCAAATTAAGAGGATCCTCGATTTCCAGATAAAGGAATACTGTGAGTGGATTCATATCAGGATAATCTAATATTATAAATAATTAAATTTAAAAATATTTTAATGTAATTTTATATTTAATTGATATGTATCCTAATAGAATAAAAAATATTAATGTTTTTTCTATTAAAATATCCTAATAGAATAAATAGAATGGACAGTAAAATCAATAGTCTTAATATGATCGATCCCTTCCAAATCCACTCACTACCCATTGGTGATTACAAACGGAAATATTACAAATTTGGGCCTACCAAACATTATCTAAAATGAAGAATGTAACCAAAACCAATTTCTATACCCAAATGTAATCACGTTAAGTCTATGGATCCTTCATCCAACAAGATAAGGAATGGTTAAAGGCACCCATTCCCATGATAGAACATATGTCATTATTTTGACTTTTCCATATAGTATTTCAAGTACCCGCAAACAAAATTGTATGCCATGTAAAAATGACCTCTCAACTGCATAAAGTTATCAACACCAATTGTCAAATACCACCTAAATAAATCATTCCAAAAATATATGTTAGCAGTCTCTAGTTAACCAAGACACGTAAACTACATTATCTAGTAAGTTTGAGCATATATCCTCTTTCTAAGTTCTTAAAAGGAAGCCTATTTTTCAAAACTTTCCAACCAAACCTTAAATTTCAAAAGAAAAGCTTGTAATATACACTGTTTAATTAGCTTACATCCCTAATAACTTACATCTCTAGGTTAAAAATAATGAAATTTGACAACTGAAATAAGTTGACAACCATTTACATTATAATTATTTTTTCAACATTTTATCGTGTGGCATCATAATAAATATTGTAATCGATTTTGGTTTAATATAAGATGGTTGTTTTTAGAAAAGAATAAAAAGTTAAAACTATAAATTATCTTGTATATAAAATAAAAATTTAACGATTTAGTTATTTATTTGTAAAATTTATCATTCATCCAATTTTCTAATTTTTCTTTTTAATTTTGAAGTTGATTCTTATCATTTTGCAATAAAAAAATACTAATGAAATGATGAAAGGATAGAAATTATTTCTAACCAATCATAATTCGTGGTAAAATAAGTTTATGCTTTATGAATAATTTCTTAATCCTTTTTAGGATTCTATAGATGTTTTAGATTTTCATAAGTTTTATGAAATAAAGAGATGATATTCCATCCAGACTAACACTTTATTTTAATGTTTTGAGTGTTTTTTAAGTTATTAGAGTTCTAAGGAACAATTTAAGATTTTTTTATTCTAGGATTTCTTTGACCCGGAAGGAAAGAAACGATTAACTAAGAAGAGTTGATAGTAGTCATTAAATCTTAAGTGAAAGATAATGTTATTATGAGTCAAAGAAGTACCAAGCAAGCTCTTAGGCATAAGAGGTTTCAAGTGATCACTTTTAAATTGGACCTTGACCAAATGTATATTTGAACTAGTTGTATTTTGATGTTGTAAACTTGCTAGAGAAAACAATTTAGTAAAATTGAATAGAAGTTGAATCAATGTACCAAAATTTGCCTATTTTGAATGTAAGCAGAGTTAATTTTGAGGCAAAACTCTTTCTTTTGGGTGATTTTCATTCAAATGAAAATCAAGGTGAAATCATTATCTTCTTTTAGGGATGAATTTCAGGGAGTGAGGATCTATCGCTTAAGTCAAGCATAGCTCGTTGAACAAGAGTTTTGGTAATTAAGTGAAATACACAACTGTAAGGTAAATTTTATTATATAATTAATGTATTTTGGAGTTGCAAAGTGTTATGTGTATGTATATATAACTAAACAAAAATATTTAAAGATGTTATTTGATGAATAATGTGAAGTATATTAGAGATTAATGTTGTGACTTACTAAATCTGATTAATAATATGTTGTATGTCATTCATAATATACTTATTTATTTGTAAATGTAAGTAATTACTTCAATAATATTATTATAATAATTATTGTACATATACCAATATTAGTTATTAATTACTATTGAAATGTTTGAAACGTGATGTAAGTATTAAACTAGAAGACTTATAAAATATTCAAACTTAAATGATGCACTGAGTCAAAATAAACAAACATATTATATGATGAAGAGTAAATAGAGATTTTGTATCCTAAATTGAAGCTGACAATTACTATTATTCTATTAAAATTGTCAAAATCACCTTGTAAATGAAGATTGTCATTTCTACACTACATAGGACATATTTTATAAGTCAAAACATAATGTTATTTTTCTGAAAGTAATTAATTCCATTGTTATTTATTTGACGTGAGTATTAATACATATAGTTGTTGAAATTATTCATTCATTGATTATATATTATATATTTAATTTAAACATTAGTTTACATTTTGTGTTTATGTTTAATTTTTTAATTGCACGATATGAAAGCAAATGAACCGGAGAAGTTTGTAATTATAGTAGTTGTATTTTGGGAATGTTAGATAGCGTACTTCCAACCTACTCAAGTAACACTAGCAAAATCTTCTAGCATAAAAACATTGAGATGGAGAAACAGATAATACACAATTACTAAACTTGAGTCAAATATCTGGAGTAAGTAAGAAAGAAGTAGAAATATGTGACATTGGTAATAAGGGATTATTGAGTGTTGAATACATAAATATTACATTCAATTGTAAAGCTCTGGGTGGGATAACCGCGGGGTGGGGATGGCAACAAGAGGTGTTTTCTTTTTCAGAACAATACCAAATTTTTCTGATGTATCCAACATTTCTCCTTGGGGTATTGTCCAATCAAATAAGTGTAAAAGTGTTGCCACAAAATATAGAACTGTTCTCTCAGCCATTGCTATTCCTGCACAAATTCTTCTTCCAGATCCAAAGGGGAAATAATTGAAGTCATTGCCACTGAAATCCCAATTTGCATCTAAGAACCTTGTAGGATCAAATTCAAGTGGTTTCTCCCAGATGGAAGGGTCTCTATGAATGGCCCAGACATTGATGAAGACTCGAGAGCCCTTTGGGATGGTGTAGCCTCCCACATTGGTGGTTTGACTAGGGCAATGTGGGACTAGAAGTGGAAGTGCAGTATGCAATCGAAGAGTTTCTTTCATCACAGCATGCAAGTAAGGCAACTCATGAATGTGAGACTCTTCTACCACGTTATCTTTTCCAACCACAACTTCCAACTCCTCTTGGACTCTCTTCATTATCTCTGGATTATGCATTACTTCTGCCATTGCAAACTCTATGGTGTTTGAAGATGTATCGGTTCCCCCTATAACCATATCCTGTTTGCGTTCATCAAACATTTGCACAGTATTAATCATGAAGTTATTCAATCTGATCCGTTTTTCCAACCTTAATAAGACGTAGTTGCATGCAGTGTACAAGATTTTGTTAGGTTTTGAATAAGGATATTGTCCAATTAATTTACGGTTTTCATTTCCTCCTCTCAAATAATGGTAAATTTTAGCATTTATATTTTGTTTTCTCTCATTTGTATCTTCTCCACTTCCTTACTACGCAAATAAAGAAAGGGTTAATGTAAAACTAATAAGAGTATCAAATGAAACAATATAGTTAAGGTACAAATTTTAAAATTGCGTGGAGTATTAATAAATTTGAAACCTATTATACATTTAATGCATTGAAAAAGTTAGGTTAATTCAATTGGACTAGGCCTACAGTGATGGATCCAGAAACCTAACTCCCTTCAGTATAGTCTGGAATAATAAAATATTGTAATTAATACCAAATAAAATTACTAATAAAAAAGTTAATTACATAGAAAGTATTTTTTATCCTATTTTTCTTTAATAAAATAATCTTTATTTTCATTTTTTTCTTAATTATTTTCAACCTATTTTTTCCCTCCTTCGTTCCTTTATTTCTTTCTTCATTATCAGACATCAGTTAAATCAAATTTTACATAATACCTAATTAATTAGATTTTGTAAATTAAAAAATGGACTATATATTAGGCTAAAATTAGTAATTAATAGATAGAGACATAGAGTGGGTACGTTTTTCAATTACGTATGTCTGTTGCAGTTGAAAATTTTGAAAAAAATGAGAGTAGAAAATTGAGGAACTACTAGAATGGGAAAGCAAAGTTTGTGTCGGAAAGGTACCATGAGTAGGGCCTTGACGTGGACGCCGGTGAATGGCGTCTTCGAATCAGCGCCTTCGGAATCCTTAAGATCCAACAAAAACTGCAGAAAATCCTTTCTTTCTTTCCTTTTCCCATCTTTTTCTTCTTCATCCACCTTCACTCGTTCACCAATCATCCTTTCAAATATCCCATCGAATCGTGACGCCAGAACGTGCATCTCTTTCTCCACACCTTGCAAATCCAACCGCGCCAACCCCGGAAAAAAGTCCGAGACATTGGGCTTCCCCAGAAGCTGCGTCGTCTCCGCCACCAACTCCCGGAACTCCGCCCCCAAACTCTCCCTCTCCGCCCCTTCCACCGCCGTGCCCCACATCATACTGGTTATCACATTCATCACCGTCAGAAACACCTGCTCCCCCACGTTCACCGCACTCCCCGCTCGCCCGTACAAATACGACACCGTTTTACGCACCTCGTTGCGCCGCAGGTCGTACACGGAGTCCAGGGTGGTGTTGCTCAGCATCTTCAGAGTGCACACTTTCCTCAGCATCCGCCATTCGGCTCCGTAGGGGTTCCACGCTATGTCAAAACCGCCGTACGTGGCAATCCTGGCGGCGGCGGGGACGTCGCGGTTGGCGAAAACAGTGTCGTGGTCTCTGAGGACCTCGCGAGCGACGGCCGGTGAAGTTATGACGATGGCGAGCTTGCTCCCGAGTCGGAGCTTGTAAATTGGGCCGTGGGTCTGGGCCAAGGCGGCGAAGTAAGTGTGGAGCTCGGGCTCAAGAGATAGAAGGTTCCCGAAGAAAGGAAGGCCCGTTGGCCCAGGTGGAAGCCTCTGATTGTTGGGTTTGATGAAGTAGAGCCATGCGTACCAAATAACTGCGAAAAGGACACAGAAAAGCAGAACCAAGGTTGAGAGGGTAAACATGGTGCTATTCTTGCGTTGAAATCTGAGAGAGGATATGTTTGGAGAAATCAGAAGTTCCACTACCCTTTCTCTTTCAATCATTTGCAAAGATTAAAACCACGTGAATTAATAAAAAGGAAGTACTGGTGGATATGATTAGCATCACAACAAAATCTCCGAGAAAAAGACAAATACGAGTTCTACTTACCTTGCCATGACGGCACATATTGTAGCAGTGATGGGCAATAGAAGTAGCTAGGCCACACATGACCGCATAAATCATCTTCTTTTATCACCTAATATTCATTTAAAGCCATGAAATTATATGGATTTTTTTTAAATTAACAAATAAGTTTTAACTAATTTTATTAATAAAAATACAATAAAAATCTACATATAAGAACTTAATAGGTAGGATGTGTCACCTAGCTCCCTTGCATATGGTTCGTGTTCACTGGAGGAAAAGTTGAACTTTGGTGACTAAGGAAAGACTGGCGAATGTTTCAAGTTATCGTAAACATTATACAGATGGTTTTTGCTAAAGTGATTTTAGGAACTTGATTAATTGAGAAAGTTACTCTTTCAAGCTAAATTGTGTGAACTAATATTTCTATATATATATTCAACGTCCGCACAAAGAAAAGTAAGAACGGTGCTCCAAGGGGTTGAGAGTCTAGAGTGAAAGAGAGACATAGACAAACTAAATAGCTGTGGTGGAAGCATCTCAGCTTCCTCTTTATCACTAACATACGAGAGTTCTAGTACTTGTAGACCGATTTTGAGCTCAGTTTCATCTATTTAATGATGACATATAGGTATTGTGGAGTTGTAGCTCAACTTTCGGACGAACGAGGAATCGTAATCTTTGGTTCCACGGAATTTGATTAAGAAATTCTTAAGATTTATAGTAACTCATAACATAAATAAGTTGACTTTGTTAATTACAACGATATAAATTATATATACGGATTATTATTGTTATTATTTGTTATTTTAAGATTTTTTGATAAGAACTTAATCATGAAACGTATAACTCTTAAATACATAAGTTATGTGTATTTTCTCTTTTAATATTGATAATTTCCATAGTAATATATATATATATATATATATATATATATTGTCGTAATCATTTATATGTTACCCATATATCATCATACTATAGTATGGAACTTTTCTTTAACAATAATCTTAAAAGGTTATTTTTTGCATGTATAATATTTTACCCAAATTTTAATTCAATATCATATTTCATGAAATATACCAATTTTGCATATAGGTATATACAATACTTGTGAAGGCAAATTTTCCAAATTAGTGTAATTTTTTTTTAAATTCTTAAAATGGTGTATTTTTTTATTTTATTTCCTGATATGTAAATTGTACAGAGATTGTACCATGTCATTGTGAATAAATCGTTCTATTATTGCACGATTTAATTTAAGATATATGAAATGGAGAAGACACAATTTAGTTAAAGGAATGAAATTGTGGAATAAAGATACAATTTTAATTAAGTAATTAATTGATTAATTGAAATGGTTAGGCTGCTGCAAGAGTTTAGAGTAATTAATTCTCCTAACTTTTCTCTCTTATTTTTCATGTTGTTGTATTGGGTTGTGCATATAAAATTAAATTATAATTAATTCATATTGATAAAACCCTTTTGGAAATTTTGATGAAAATGAAAATGTAGTCATTGAAATTAATTAATTATCATTTAAGTAATTAAAATAAATGTGAAATTAATTTGAATGAAAGAATATGAAGAAAAGTTACCCATTTTAATTTGAATGGTTTATATATAGAGAAAATTTAAATCATTTAAGTTTGGGAATGTTTATAAAAGAAAAGGAAAAAGCAGAAGTAGTTTGAGAATTTTTATAAAATTACAACAATAGTTATTTTTATAAAAGAAAAAAAAGCATAAATAGTTTTAAAAAAGAAAAAAATATAAATAAGTTTCAGAATGTTTATAAAAGAAAAAAAAGAGTTCAAGTAAGTACTTTTAAGAAGGAAAAAAATGTAAATAAACTTTAAAAACTAATCAATTCAAATAATTTAAATTTTTTCTATATATAAACCATTCAAATTAAAACAAGTAACTTTTCTTCATATTCTTCCATTTAAATTAATTTTACATTTATTTTAATTACTTAAATGATAATTAATTAATTTCAATGACTACATTTTCATTTTCATCAAAATTTCCAAAAGGATTTTATCAATATGCATTAATTATAATTTAATTTTATATGCACAACCCAATACAACCAAAAATAGGAGAGGAAATGTGGAAGAATTAATTACCCTAAACTCTTCAGTAGCCTAACGGTTTCAATTAATCAATTAATTACTTAATTAAAATCTTACGTTTATTACACAATTTCATTCCTTTAACTAAATTGTGTTATCTGATTTCATATATCTTAAATTAAACCGTGCAATAATAGAACGATTTATTCACAATGATATTCGTGCAATCTTTGCACAATTTATCCATATCCGAAAATAAAATAAAAAATACACCATTTTGGAAATTTAAAAAAAAAATTACACTAGTTTGAAAAATTTACCACTTATAAACATATATTTTTTAAATTACTTTATAAAATTATTCCCTACCACGCCTCTCTCTATATATATACATATGTAATATTATTATATTGATAATACTTTTTAAATTATAATTGTTTTTATCATAATATAATTTTTTTTATTTAAGATTGACAAACATTTTTAAGATGTGCTTATTTTAAGGTGATTAAAGTATACAAAGAGAATTTGGAAGAAGGAATATTGTTTAGATTTGAAGATGTATGAAAAAAATAAATAAAAATTCTAGGAAAATTATACGGTACTCTCTCTCTCTCTAACGTGAAGAGAAAAGAGAAAAGAAAGAGAAGTCATGTCAGTTATAATAAAATTGTCAAATTGTGCTTATTTTTTTTACATGCATGATAGATATTATTGACAAATTGTGCTTATTTTTTTTACATGCATGATAGATATTATTGAACCGTGCATCATAGTCATATACTAAAGATTCCTAAAACCATGTTCAAAGATTTCATTCCATTATTGATCAAGGTTTGAATTTGTCATTAAAAAGCTTTAAGAGATGTCTTCAAATTACATTGGTTGGTTATGTGGTTTGTTGGTTCTTGTGACCTTAGAGTTATGGTTATTGTGTGTAAAGAGAAGTTGTGATGGTTGGTTGGTTTGTGGTGGTGAAAGCTCAAAAAGAGTGTTGATAAAGGTGGTTTGGTGGTGTTAGGTTGCAAGTTGGTATATGAGATCAATTTGTAAATGAGTCAAACCAAATGACAAGTTGGTTTTGAAGTGGTGTATCAATGAGATAATCAATTATTGGATATGCATAACCAGATTATACTTCAAAATGAAATATATTATGGATTAGGACCATAATATTTTGATATTTAACAAATTTTTATATCCACTTGATAATTATTATTTTATCTTTCATTCTCTTTAACATTACACACATTAAAATATAATCATTTGACACTTAAATAAATTATTATTTTTATTATTATATAATATTTTATTAAAAAATAATTGCCAAATGGAGATAATCAATTCTCTTTAACATTACACACATTAAAATATAATCATTTGACACTTAAATAAATTATTATTTTTATTATTATATAATATTTTATTAAAAAATAATTGCCAAATGGAGATAATCAATGAAATGTGATCTCAATTATAATTTTCCTATCTTTTACAATTACAAAAATTTATTTTTATAATGACTATATTACTTTTCAAGTGAATTGTTATCAAAAATTTATTTTTCAAGTGAATTGTTATCAAAAATTTATTTCTTAATTTATTGATATCTAACAAATTTTTACACATGACACTTACTATTTTACCTTTTGCTTTTTTTTTTCTTTACAAATCTCACTTAATGAATATATTTGGAAAAAGTTAGAAAAGATATTTTTATAATACAAGAGTGTAATGCATACTGTCTTATCAATTATTATAAAAATATCGATTATACAATAAAATGTCTAAAACTCTACAAAATATAACCAGAAATGATACGATAGCTAATAATCCTCCTTTACAACTAAACTCAAGAACAACAAACGTACTAAAATGAGAATGTAAATTAATTTTAGAGAGTTATATGTTATGTGTATAATAAAATTGCCAAATAATAATTATATTAAATATTATATCAATAATAATTTTTATTAGTTAATATCGTAATTTTTGCTCTAATAATAAGCGTCAAAGTTAAGCTCCTATAATAATGCCTACAATTTGTCTTATCAGGGATAACACAAACTTATCTTATAATGTTTCATGCATTTAATCAGTTTCATTTTTGTAATACTTAATTCATTTCGCAATGTTATTGATGTATTCCATAAGTACTCTTTTACTCACTCCAACAGAAAAGTTCTATTTTTCCTTCACCACGAAAAGAAGCTAAAAGATTTATTACTCTTATTTCTGTTTCAGAAATAGATAATTTTGTATCTAATTATATAATTATATAAAGGTAGGTACAGATCAATGAATGGGAGATGTTGTACCACTTTTTATGGACCTAAATTATCAATTGGCTTTCCAAGCACGTTGAAAAAATTCGTCTTAGAGTTACTTCACCTACGGGTAATTTGCTCATCTTCTGACGAGTTAGACAAATGAAAACGTTTTTAAATAATTGCGGTTGTATTAAGTATTTAATAATAGAACTAATGTATAACTAAATGCACTTTAAGGCCTTGTTTAGGCTAATATTTTGTAGACGACAGAGTTTTTTATTACATCAATTCATTAACCAAATCTGTATTAAATTCTTCTGTTGAAGTATTTTTTCATTACATTTTATTAAATTCTTCTGTTGAAGTATTTTATCATTACATTTTATTGAAGCATTTAAAAATATTATTACAAGTATGTTCTTTGCTTAGTGCATGATTATGACGTTAACTTATTATAAAAGTCTGGGTTGGACAGGCGTGGGGTGGGAATAGCAACCATAGGCGTTTTCTTTCTTAGAACAATTCCAAATTTCTCTGATACCTCTAACTTTTCTCCTTCTGGTATTTGCCAGTCAAATAAGTGCAGGAGTGTGGCAAGAAGATGCATCACAGTCTTCTCAGCCATTGCTATTCCTGCACAAATTCTTCTCCCAGATCCAAACGGAAAATAATTGAAGTCATTGCCACTGAAATCCCATTTTCCATCTAAGAACCTTGTAGGATCGAATTCGAGTGGTTTCTTCCAGATGGAAGGGTCTCTATGAATGGCCCAGACATTGACGAAGACTCGAGAGCCCTTTGGGATGGTGTAGCCTCCCACATTGGTGGTTTGACTCGGGCAATGTGGGACTAGAAGTGGAAGTGCAGGGTGTAATCTAAGAGTTTCTTTCATCACAGCTTGCAAGTAGGGCAACTTATGAATGTGAGACTCTTCTACCATGTTATCTTTTCCAACCACAACTTCCAACTCTTCTTGGATTCTCTTCATAACCTCTGGCTTGTGCATTATTTCTGCCATTGCAAACTCAACTGTGTTGGAAGATGTATCAGTTCCGCCCACAACCATATCCTGTTTGTTGTCATGTACAATTTAGTCACAAGCATTCTTCAATATGGTTATTCTCTTACTAATTTATAACAATCACAAAATAATTAATTTACCATTTAGTTAGCTTAAAAGTCTTTTCAAAATTACTTATGTGAAAACTTAAATGATATTATACCTATAAAACCTGTTTCTTTGCTAGCTAAAAAAATACGAAAAAAAAAATTGTGATTGAAAAAAATTAGGAAACAAGACCATAAAGTATTAAAAATACAAAAAGAAAAAAACATTATGTATAACTTTTTTTTTCACATTTAAAGTAATATTTGCATAAAAATAAATAATAAAATTGATTATAAATAAAACATAAAATTCATTATACCTAAAATCATAATAATTATATCGTAATATAGTAAAATATTGACAAACTAATTGATTATGAATATATAATCAACTATATTATAAATATTTTATTATATTTATTTATAATCAATTATCTCAAAAAATATAATCAATTATATTTTAATGTAATTAATTATTTCTTTTAGTAAATTATAATTATGTTATCAAAATAATAAATAAAAAATTGTAATTAAATTTAATACTTATAAATTAATTTTTTATTATATTTTAATTTGAATTATAAATTTTTATATTAATTTCTTATTTTAATTTAAAATTTATTTTAAATTTAATTTATATTTTAAAAGTTTATTTTACAATTTTCGTAGTATATACAATTTTTTATTATATCAAATAAATTAGCTATAAATTTTTATTTCAATTTTTTTAGTCACCGTTCAAAGAAAACATTAATACCTAATTGTGTTGAAATGTGAATCATTTTTATTTAGACTGAAGAAAGGAAATGCAAAATGAGATGCAAAGAAGGTAACCAATAATTGAAGTTTGAAAGTGTACCATGAGAAGAGCCTTAACGTGGGTCATGGTGAACGGCGTGGTTGAATCGCCGCCTTCAGAATCCTTAAGATCCAACAAAAACTGAAGAAAATTCTTCCTTTCTTTCTTTTTCCCATCTTCTTTTTCTTCATCCACCTTCACTCGTTCACCGATCATCCTTTCAAATATCCCATCGAACCGGGGCACCAACGCCTGCATCTCTTTCTCCACGCGCTGCAAATCGAACCGGGCCAACCCGGGAAAAAAGTCCGAGACATTGGGCTTCCCCAGAAGCTGCGTCATCTCCGTCACCAACTCCCGGAACTCCGCCCCCAAACTCTCCCTCTCCGCCCCTTCCACCGCCCCGCCCCACATCATATTGGTGATCACATTCATCACCGTCAGAAACACCTGCTCCCCCACGTTCACCGCACTCCCCGCTCGCTCGTACAAATACGACACCGTTTTGCACACCTCGTTGCGCCGCAGATCGTACACGGAGTCCAGGGTGTTGTTGCTCAACATCTTCACCACGCACACTTTCCTCAGCATCCGCCATTCGGGTCCATACGGGGTCCATACTATGTCGGATCCGCCGTAGGTGGCAATCCTCCCGGCGACGGGGACGTCGCGGTTGGCGAAAACGGTGTCGTTGTCTTTGAGGACCTCGCGAGCGACGGCGGGTGAAGTTACGACGATGGCGAGCTTGCTCCCGAGTCGAAGTTTGAAAATTGGGCCGTGTAGGTGGGCCAAGGCGGCGAAGAAAGTGTGAAGGTCCGGGTGAAGAGATAAAAGGTTGCCGAAGAAGGGGAGGCCCGGTGGGCCCGGTGGTAGGTTTTGGGGGTTGGGTTTGAGGAATATGTAGGAGGTTAGTAGGAAAATGAGGAAGAGGAGTAGAAGGGTAGTTGTGGGTTGATCAAACAGGGTTTGAGAGAGAGCTGAGGAGAGAGACATGGTGGTGTTTTGTGTAATTGTGTTGGGATTTCACATTAAGGAAGATACCCAATGAGGATAGGATATAGAATTATGAGAAGTTGGAAGGTAGAGGTAGCGAGTAATGCAAAGATAAGGAGCAGAAAGGGACAAATAGAAGTTGGAAGGACACTGTGTTAGACGACAGAAGGGGAATCTTAGATATTTAGAGGTTGGACATGAGACAACTCATTAGGTATCATTCCATAACTTACTTAGAGAACTACACTAAAAATGTCACTGGTTTAAGTGAGTGTAGTACAAGAAGGATCATCTACCCAAAGAGAGCGCAGATTGCATACATGTAAGTTAGTCGATCGAATATTCTCCTGAGACCGACCGAGAACCATCCGGTTCATCGAGTCTCTTACACGACATCGACACGTGGTGTACGATATGTGACATGTGTGAGATAAGGTACCACAGTGATCATAGGTCCATTCATATGAAAGCCCTTTCAAGTTATTATAAAAATAAAAAATGTTTTATGAAATAAGATATTATTACTTTGTCCAATTTATTTATTAAGTTCACTTGGTCCTACACCTATAGGACCCCTCCCGGAAGACAGTGTTGAATAGAAGATCTCAAAGAAAGGAAGAATCGTAAGATTAATCAAAGAAAAAAGTTGAAATTACTTGTAGGAACCGGCCGATCTGAGCAAGAACAGTGAGAATTGGTTGAAATTTGGAAATAGGTATACAAATTCTGCAGAACTCAGGGTATATGGAAATTCCGCTGAACATATTTTATCGAGAAAGCTTACGTTACTACCGACCTTACACTCGTTAAGTGGATTAAACATTGGTTTAACAGATCTAAAAGACACTTAGTGGCTTAGATCCAAGAAAATCTTTTTTTAATTCTCTTGAGCAGAAAAGGCTTTTAGAACCTGCTTTACTGGTCTTTATAAAAGTCGTAACCCTTAATATTATCTTTACATGACATTGAAATCAATTAAAAAGGAAGGATAAAACTTTAATTATGTGTCTTTTAGTTGAAGTTATTGTGGTATTTGAACTTCTAAACTAGAATGAATTTTTATAGTTTTCATAAGAGTTATAGTTTATTTTCTTGCATGTTTTATGAGTTATATATGAGTTTGATTGGATAGTAGAATTTGATATAACTTATTGTCGTTGTTGTAAAATTATTTATCATTTATTAGTTATTTTTAATTTGTGATGCATAATATAATGAAGTTAAAAAACATGAACTAATGTGAAGACTGTATTAAATATTATTGATTTATTTTATTTGAAAAATTTTGATATTGATAATTTTAATTTGTTGCGATGAAATTATGAGTATGTTTATTAGGTTTCTTTCGTGAAGGTAGATAGTTTGTGAAAAATGAAAGATGTTGTAACTAAGTAAATTTAGATGATATATATATATATATATATATATATATATATATATATATGTGTGTGTGTGTATGAAAATGTAAAGTTATAAATTTAATAAAATATATAGAGTATCAGCTATTTTGGGTATTAAGTAAATGAACCTATAATATAGAAAAAAATCTCTTTAATTCATTAATAATCTAAGTTATATATATATATATATTAACATATAAGTTAGTGAAAAAATTGATTATTCAGATAAAAATTCTTGTATTTCATGATTCGTGTAGATCTAGGATTTAATTGTAATGAACTCGTCTTAATCTTTCACTCTCAAATTTATTATTAAATGTCTTGAATTAGATTAGATATTAATTTTTAATAAAACATATAAAAATATGATATTTTTCTTTGTGTGCATCGACTTTAGATTCATTAACGGATTAATAATATAAAAGATATATGATTTTGTTGTTACAATAAAATTAAATGAAATTGTTTTATTATATTATTATATTTTAAATTTTAGATAACTTATTTTTTTTGTTTGTGTAATAAATTCCTATGATTACTATATATACATAAATAGATATAGGTGAAAGTTTGGAAGTTGTAACTTAAATATTGGATAAAGATATGTGAAGATTATAATATTTAGAAGGGTGTTATTGAGAGTTACATGTGCCTTTTTTTATACCTTGAAAAGATTATAATATAGTCAAATTTGAATCTATATTCACAATTCCATGATATTTCTTGAATTTTAAAAATAGAGAAAAAAATTTCATACATCAACGTGGAGTAATGCTTCCTCAAATATATATAACTAGTATAAAATATGAATTTCTTGTCTACATTTTTATCATTTTATTTTTATTTTATTGAGTGAAAATTTAATTATTGTTATAATTTGTTGGTTTTATATATTAATTTAAATATACTTTTTAATATATATATATATATATATATATAATAAATTTGAGATATTTAAAAT
>Ga0209489_102503_pt1 | contig 37349 bp, 32 predicted proteins | sample SiratrowhiteBW_FD_187527 | JGI IMG/M metagenome (GOLD analysis project Ga0209489, IMG submission 187527) | Root nodule microbial communities of legume samples collected from California, USA - Siratro white BW (SPAdes) (version 2) | ecosystem: Host-associated > Plants > Roots > Nodule | place... | reverse complement strand
ATTTGTTTTTATAAAATTATATATATATATATATATATATATATATATATATATATATATATATATAATGCACAACTTTTACTTTTACTTTTACTTTATTTTATTTCTAAGTAGTTGTATGATTTCTTTCTTTTTCATTTAATTTTTAGTGAAAATAAATAATAAATAAGATGCGAAGGCTAAAATAATATTTTTGAAAGTTGTTGAAAAGTATTTCATAAGTTCTTTCCATTGTGATCTTCTTGAGTTCAAGTTTTTTTTTCATCTAAAAGTTAGACATTTGTACTGGACTAGATCATGTGTTTGACACCAATCTTAATTAAGTAACTTGATCTTATCCATTCATACCACATGGAACGTGACTATTTTATTTATTATTCATTTTCAAATTTAAAAAAAAAAATTGTACTTTTAATACATAATCTATAAAAATTATTAAAAATAAAAGTCATACACTTTATATATATATATATATATATATATATATATATATATATATATATATATATATATAATTTTATTAAAAATAAAAAAGTATGACTTGAAGCGTGTTTTTTAATTATATCTTATCTATTTTTGTGAATTTTAAAATTACATCAATTTTAATCAAATTAAAGTTTTTTTTAAACTCATTGTAGTATTTTTAAATTAAATATTTTTTAGAAAATAATTAGGAAAACTAATTTTATGTTAAAATTATGGAAACTTTTTAAAAAATATATAGTTAACTGAAAAATATTTAATTAGGATAATTTTTTTGTTTTTTTAAGTTGTACATATGAAAAAAACTAATATTGTATTAATAATTCTTTTATTATGATTTAAATAATTAAATTAAGTAACATTAAATAAGTTTTTGTGTGAGGAGCTCAAACATAATCATTCCTATGCATTAATCTTACTATGTGTCCATCAATATAACTGCTGACATTTTGAACATGTAAAATTTTAATTTCTCAAGTTATTATATATTTCATTGAGTTTCAGGTACAATTTTAGATTATCTCTTTAACTACAGATATCACATGTTTTAAACAAAACAAAACGAAAATTATTTAATCTACATGATTTATTAACTCAATAAAAAAGTAATATGACAAGTCATTATAGTCTTTAAATATTTTATTTATACCAATAACATGTAATCCCTTATAGTCTTTAAATATTTTATTTATACCAATAACATGTAATCCCTCTTTATGTAAATAACTATTAGATAAATTCTGAGTGATAATACACAACCGTTCCCCTGCACCAATAATACTTAATCGCCTCTGTGGGCAGATAATATGCAACCGTCTCTCTTCCCCAACAGTCTCAATTCATCACTAACAATACAATATAGCTGGTATATAAATCAATCCTTTTTATTACATTGTATTTTATATATATCATTTCTATTTATATTACATTATTTACTATATAAAAGTAAAATAATTAAATATATTATGCTTGTAATATAATTTCTTCATTTAACTCAATTTTGTAAAAAAAGTATTCTATACCACAATAATCAAAGAAAAAAATTACACCATTTTAATCAATATGTCCATAATCGTTTTTGCATCAATACTCTATAATCTGGACTAATTTTATGATACCAATAAGTTTTGATTAGCATTTAGAGTTTAAGATCAATTATATATAATTTATATTTTATATGATTTAATTTATTATATAAAAAACTAATTAAGTATAGTGAAATTATATGATAACAAAACTTTTTATTTATAAAATATTTAAAATACTTATAATTTAATTTTATTTATAAACTGAATAATTTTTTGCAATGTTTCATTGATTTTATATTTTAATATAAAATAGCTTTTTTTTTTTTAACTTAGAAGAAGTTTCTAATGCTATAATAATTAGACTAATCAAGTAATATAAATTATGATACACATAGAAAAGTACAAAGTAATTTAAATGTTCTAAAATTTAAAAATTAATCAAAATTTATGCATAAAAAAATTAGTAGTTATTACATAAAATCCATAATGCATAATCTTAAAGTTTGAAAGTTATATAAAGAAAAAATATTATTTAATTTATAATATGATTCACAAAATTTGTGAAAACCATTGCCACTACTTAAAAATATACCACAACCACAATAAGAATAACTACAGAGTTGTCTTTGTCTTGTAACAATGACTTCAAGGTTGTGATTGGAGAGAAAGAGTGACTATTATTGGTGGTGACTTTGTTGCTGCTAAGATCCTTACCGCCGCTTTGCACAAGACAATGAAGGAGAAGAATGTTTATTATGGAACGTGACCAGAAGAATGACTGTGCCAATGCAGCCAGTGGAAAAATATTTGTGACAGTTCCTACCGATCATTTTGTGGTGCTATCACGACAGAGCATGACCCTGTGAGAAATGATGGGTAAAAGTTGAACTAACAGACTAGAATGTAGGTAATGCTGTGCTTGCTTACAATCTGTTCTCTTTTCTGGTGGTCACGTTGACGACGGAGAGTGGTTTCTCAACACTGGAAGGTACTAATATTTTTCCTACTTACATTGGCTCGACTATTTTTCTAAACACATTTCATAATAAACATTTTTCTTCATCATCTTACGTGGAATGTGGGAGCGACGGTAAGGATCTCAGCATCAACATGATCATATTAGGAGAGAGGAACAAGTACAGGAAATGATTTTCAATTCAATAAAATATTATTGAATTATAATTTGTTTTTTAATTTACCTCTTTCTAATTACTATGATACTTTTAAAATTAAAAAATTGTATAATAAACACAATTATTTCTTAATAAAAAGTGTAGTAAACGCCCATATTCGTTTAGTGGACGTCCAATATGACTATGACAAATGACAGCTCAGCAAATCAATGCTGACAGCAGCAGCTGACAAAAGGCTGCCACGGTCAGGTACCTCGATCAATCACAACTAGCCCGTACATATTTTGACCTCTATAAATACTAAGGTCCAAAGCCATACAGGTACGATTTGATTCCTTAAGAAAATAGCTCCGATATCCGAGTACTGACTTTGGCATTGGAGCACCTTTTTGCAGGGATCCTCCCTCTCCCATAGGAGCCACCTGATAAGGACACATCTGACATTCAAATCTCGGATAGCAAGAGCGCAAGGAACATAGAAGACGGACAACCTCCCGGCCTCTGTAAGAACATTTGGCGCCCACCGTGGGGCCGGAGGCGACAATTAAGCATTTTGGATGGTTTCGACCCGAAGTCAAGTTCACAATCAGAGGCGAGATAGTGCGATGGCGAATCCGGATCCAATGACACTCATCCTTTCTCTACAGCGCGAAGTCGAGGAGATAAGGAAGAAGAACGAGGAGGAACTGCGGTCTGTCAGACGCAAGAATGAGGAGGAAATCTATGCTCTGAGACAGGAAAACAAGGACATGAGGGGAACGCTCTATGGGGAACGATCTACTCCCTCTACTTAGGAAACAGAGCGCGCAAAGGCCATCTCGAGTTCAGAGGGACCAAAGTGTTGAGGAGGAAGAGTCTCCCTTGGAAAACTCGGGGTATGTCGCGCCGGACTTGGAGCGGCACCACCCTTTTACCGATGACATTCTCAATACGGAGCTGCCAGCCAAGTGGAAGGGGCTCAGCATAGACAAATATGATGGTATGACGAATCCTGACGAGCACATAGAAGCTTATGAAACGGACATGCGTCTGTATACAAATAACCAGTAGGTGATGTTCAAGATATTCCTAAACTCCCTGAAAGGAAGAGCTTTGAGCTGGTTTACCCGTTTGCATCCCTACTCCGTTGATTGTTTTAAGACCCTTGTGAATCTGTTTAAAGCCCAGTTTGCTGCCAGCATACCATACCATCTGACGTCCATGTCATTAGTCAACTTGCGGCAAGAGAAAACCGAGACTCTCCGAGTCTTCATGGAGAGGTTCGGTAACCTTACGTTGCAAATCCGCGACCTTAACCCAGAGGTTGCCTTACATCATCTAGTGACCGGACTTAAACCTGGACCGTTTGCAGACGATCTCTGCATAAGACCAGCGTACAGTTTGGAAGAAATTAAAAGAAGGTCCACCAAATTCATGCAAATTGAAGAGGTCAGAGAGTTCAAAAATCCTCTAAGAGCTGACTCTTTCCAAGAAAAGGTCAAGCCTCGGGAAAATAGGCACCCTCCTCTGACGTATGTGAAGACCAGGGAAGTCAGGATGCCGCGGTTTCAACAATACACGTCGTTGACGGCAAACAGGGGACAAATTCTAGAAGAGGCGTTACATGCTTCTCTATTATCCACGCCCAGAAGAGGAACCACCCCGCGTAACGCTGACACTAGCAAATATTGTCGGTTTCACCAAAATTATGGCCACACAACGGAAGATTGCACCACAGTGAAAGATAAAATTGAGGAACTAAGCTAGACATTTGAGACAGTTTGTCCAACGGCCGCCCCAAAGGGCCGAGCAGGAAGGAAGAGCTCTCGGGCGCCACAGTGACGATCAGCACTCGAGGCGCCCAAGGAGGGAAGAAGACATGAGACCACATCATCGGCAAAGGATGGAGATCACACCCGTAGGTCAACAGGTTGAACTGGCACTTCGTGGGGTCATCAACACGATAGCTGGAGGATTTGCGGGAGGTGGTTCAACGGCAACGGCAAGAAGAAAGCATCTTAGAGTGGTACAGGCTATTAATGTCGTGATAACTCCCCTCAGGAAGAGAATGCCGCCAATAACGTTCACTAATGCTGATTTCAGAGGAATCGATCCTACACAAGATGACCCCATGGTCATAACGGTCGAGATAGAAAACTTTGTCGTGAGAAAGACTTTGATAGATCAAGGAAGCTCCGTTGACATCCTGTACTGGAAAACTTTTAAGAAGTTGCAGATCCCTGAGTCCGACATCCAATGTTACGAAGATCAAATTGTGGGTTTCTCGGGCGAAAGGGTGGACACGCGAGGGTACATTGACCTGTATACTAAATTTGGAGAAGGGGAGGTAACGTGTAAGGTCATCAAGATCAGATACCTCCTGGTGGAAGCCAATACATCTTACAATGTACTCTAGGACGCCCGTCTCTCAATGAACTAGGCGCCATAATATCAACACCTCACCTCGCAATGAAGTTTCCTTTGCCCTCAGGGGATGTTATCACCCTGCATGTGGATCAGAAAATGGCGCGAGAGTGCTACGCTGCTAGTTTGAAAATTGAACCCAGGGAAGAAAGGGAAAGAGGTGAGAAGAAGTCCTTCGAACGAAGAGAAAGGACTCCAAGGCGTGAGCACATGGTGGCGGTCACTGATTTGGACCCAAGAATTGATGATGTTCGAGTAGAGCCAGGAGAGGAGGTGAGCTCTGTTCCAATAAAAGATCCCGAACTGTACCAAGATAGGAGCTTCGCTATCTGGAACAGAGAGAGAAGAACTAATCAAGTTGTTGCTGGATAACACCGATATGTTTGCATGGACGACAGCCGACATGCCTGGAGTGGACCCGAGTATCATAGTGCACCGCTTGACAAGGAAGCCAAACCCGTCGCCCAGAAAAAGCGGAAGTTAGGCGAAGAAAAAAGATTAGCAGCCTGTGCAGAGGCCTCAAAGCTACTACAAGCTGGCTTTATCCGAGAAGCGCACTATACCACCTGGCTGGCGAATGTCGTCATGGTAAAGAAACCCAATGGAAGATGGCGAATGTGCACAAATTACACTGATTTAAACAAGGCATGTCCAAAAGATGCCTACCCACTTCCTAGTATCGACCGTCTGGTCGACGGTGCTTCGGGAAATGAGTTGCTGAGTTTCTTGGATGCCTATTCAGGCTATAATCAGATAAGCATGCATCCCAAAGATAAATTAAAAACGACATTCATGACCGATGAAGCCAATTACTTTTACGAATTTATGCCTTTCGGATTGAAGAATGCAGGAGCGACATACCAAAGGCTCATGGATAAGGTGTTTAAGGGTCTCATTGGACGGAATGTAAAAGTCTATGTTGATGATGTGGTAGTAAAGTCCAAACCTCACAATGAACACATTCAAGATCTGAACGAGGTGTTCAACGCGTTGAGGGTGGTAGGCATGCGATTAAATCCAGACAAATGCGTTTTTGGTGTGGAAGGTGGAAAGTTCTTAGGCTTCATGCTCACAGATCGTGGCATTGAAGCCAACCTAGATAAGTGCAGAGCAATTATAGAAATGAAGAGTCCCAGAAATGTCAAGGAAGTTCAGAGGTTGATTGGGAGGATTACGGCACTGTCAAGATTCATGCCAAAGATGGCTGAGAAGACGAAGCCCATCATCAGTTTACTTAAGAAAACTTCACGTTTCAGCTGGGATGACCGCTGCGAGACCATTTTCGGTGAGCTCAAAGATTTCTTGGCAAGTCCACCAGTCATACAAAAGCCTATCGTGAGCCAGCCAATCATAGTATACTTATCCATATCAAGGGACCGGTGAGTTCAGTGCTCGTCCAAGACCGTGAAGGGGAACAAAAGCCGGTCTATTTTGTCAGCCGGACACTACAAGAGGCTGAAGTCAGGTATCAAATGATCGAAAAGGTTGCTTTCGCATTGGTAATGACGGCCAGAAGGATGAGGGCGTACTTTCAGAGTCATCTGATAGTAGTCAAGACCGATTTCCCAATTGCGAAGATACTGGGAAAACCAGACCTTGCAGGGCAAATGATTGGATGGTCGGTCAAACTGTCTGAGTATAGAATCCGCTACTAGCCAAGAGGAGCCGTTAAGTCCCAATATTTGGCCGACTTTGTGGCTGAAATGAGTCACAACCTGGACGAGGCGTCATTTGGCTGGACGTTATATGTAGATGGATTGTCAAACCCAAAAGGCTCAGGAGCAGGAATTATTTTGGAGGGACCTGGAGAGTTCGTACTTGAACAATCTCTCAAGTTCGAGTTTAAAACATCAAACAATCAAGCGGAGTACGAGGCTTTGCTGGCAGGCCTGGAGTTAGCAAGAGACATGGGAACTGATAGCTTAGTATGCCACAGTGATTCTCAGCTCCTCGTCAGACAGTTGAATGGCGATTTCCAAGTAAAAGATCCTCTCTTACTTCAGTATTATTACAAAGTTCGTACAGTCATGGAGAAATTTGAAAAACTCAAGGTAGTACACGTCAGGCGAGAACATAATGCGAGGGCAAATTTGCTCTCTTAGTTAGCCAGCACCAAGAAAAGAAGCTGCCATAAGTCTGTAATACAGCAGCTGCTTAGTACCCCCAGTGTGGGCGTTCTGCTAGCCACCACTCTAACAACTGAAGTTGAAACACCATGGTTTGAGCCCATTAGGCGATATCTACAAAACGGTGACTGCCGAGATGAAGATGAGCAGAGGATGAAAGCGCAAAGTGCGCGATATGTGCTGATTGGGGGAGAGTTGTACAAGCGAAGATATTCGAACCACTGCTGAAATGTCTAACCACGAACCAGGCTAAATACGTTATGGAAGAACTACATACTAGGATATGTGGACTGCACTCTGGGGCAAGAAGTATGGCAAGCAGAGTTGTGCGAGCAGGATACTATTGGCCCACAATAAAAACAGATTACACTGGGTATGTACAAAAATGCAGACAATGTCAGGAATACGGGAATCTTATGCACACTCAACCAGAGATCTTGCATAGCATTTTGTCGCCTTGGCCCTTCGCCATGTGGGGAATGGACATCATAGGGCCATGCCCCCCAGGGAAAGGACAAAGTAAGTTTTTGTTGGTAGGAATAGACTATTTCACCAAATGGATAGAGGCAGAGCCATTGGCAACTATTACTGTAAGAAAAGTCCAAGATTTTGTGTGGAAGAACATTGTTTGTCGATTTGGAGTTCCACACACTATAGTCACTGACAACGGCCGGAAATTTATTGATCGAGGACTTATCAGTTTCTATGAAGGGCTAGGAATCTGGCATGTCACCAGCTCGGTGGAGCATCCCCAAACAAATGGATAGGCTGAAGCTGCCAATAAAGTCATCTTAAGCGAACTAAAAAAGAGACTTGGCGTTGTGAAGGGAAGATGGCCAGAAGAGTTACTGGAGGTGCTTTGGGCGTACAGGTGCACTCCCCAATCTTCTACCCAAGAAACACCGTATAGTCTGACATACGACACAGATGCTATAATACCTGTTGAAGTCAGAGTCCCTACTTTGAGGCGACAGTTGATAGACTTATCTCTAAATAATGAAAGTTTGACTGCTAGCCTAAATCTCATTAATGAGCTCCGAGACAAAGCAAGAATTAGGGACGAAGCCGGAAAGTTGAGGGTAGCAAGAAGATACAACTCGAAGGTAAATCAGAGATGTTTCCATCCTGGAGATCTCGTGTGCAGAATGTGAAGTGGTGCAAGACAGAGGGAGGGAAAGTTCTCGTCCAACTAGGAGGGATCTTTCCGCATTCGCAAAACTGCCAGCAAAGGAGCATATCACCTAGAGACATTGGTTGGCCGACCCATACCAAGGACTTGGAATGCCACACATTTAAAGTTTTATTTCAGTTGAATTGTATTTCACGCACTTGTAATTTTGAAATCCCACTAATGCAGAAACTCCCTTTTGTGATAAAATGTTATTAAAGAACGAAGAGAACTCCATGGGGAACGAGGCACCCAACACGCCCTCCCATTCTTTAAGTGGGGAACGAGGCGCCCAACACGCCCTCTCATTCTTTAAGTGGGGAACGAGGCGTCCAACACGCCCTCCCATCCTTCAAATCGGGAAGGAGACATTCAATGCGTCCCCTCATCGCCCTAGTGGGGTACGAGGCGCCCATCGCGCCCTCCCACTAGAGATCAAGGGCAATCATCACGCCCCTTCATTATCTAAACAAGTAATGAGGTGCCTAACGCGCCCTCGCATTGTGTAAATGAAGAATGAGGCGTCCGATACACCTTCCGTTTCTCCAGTAAGGTACGAGACGCCCATCGCGCCCTCTCACTGAATAGAACAGGGGCGGTCATCAAGTGGGAAATATAGTTCTCATCACACTCCTATTAACTAAAGAGCGACACAATCATCGCACCCTAACCGAAAATAAGGCACTTGCCACGCCCTCCCTATACGAAGAAGTAAAATGCTTGCTCACTTTAAATAGAAGACAAGGTATCACACAATTCTAGGCATAAGAAACGGGATATGTAAGGGGTAAAACACCCTTTTGTCATCCGAAAGTATAACTAAGGTAAATTATTAACATGACGCATAGGAGTTTTTGTGCTTAACAAAGTTATTAAAAGCCATAATTATTAAATACTTAGCTGCAAAATACTATCGAAAAAGAAAAGTAAGTGCCTTTCTATTTCATTAAAAGGGCGAGAAGGAGTCTCTCATGTACAAAAGAAGGGTTGCACAGAGCAACCTATACAAATTTGTCAACAGGTTGCTAGAACAACCACTACTAACAACTAAAAGTAATTTGAAAATACACAAGGGAGCCATCAAAAAATAGGTGCAACCACAAAAAACCAGGTACACCATAGACATCAGGGCATCTTCTCGTCGTTGTCATCCGAGTCGTCATCCAACAAGGCCGTATCAGTAGTTTCACGACCAGATAAAGGAGGCAAGTCCTTGATGGGAACAAGACGCCCATTAAAGACCTCCTTGTTCTCATCCATGTCATTGTTCTCGGGCACTCCATAAAGAAGCACCGCTTGGCGGACAGCTTGTCGAAAAGCTCCAGAATGGACAGACAGAACATAATCTTTGAGATCATTAACTTCCGCCTGCAATTGTACCCTTGTAGACACTTCTTGATCGTGGGCGGCAGTGGCCTCGGCTAAGGTCTCCTTGGTGCTCTTCAACTCGGCGGATAGGCGATCCCGCTCCTTCTTAGATGCCTCAAGCTGAGATCTCAGTACTTCTCGATCTGACTCAGCCTTCTGCAAAGCCTCCCCTTGAGTAGTATTAACATCCAAAGCAGTTTGCAGAGACTCATTCGAAGCCGCCAACTCTTTCTTCAGCTTAGCCACTTCAGAGGATGACCCCTTGGAGCATTCCAGGCGCAACACCTTAGCGAAGGCCAAGGTGCGGCTTTGCATCTCCCAAAAGGCGTCACCAAGCTCCTTAGTAGAGGCAGCACTCAACGCCCCTCGCTCGACAGAAGAGAGCGACATGTTCACCCCCTTGTAAAAACCAAGGTCAGGGGCGAATAGCTGGTCCCTGTTGCTAAGTACACTAGATGGAGCTTCCATCTGAGCCTTCTTGGGCGAGTGGCGCGTAGCAAAGTGTTTTTTGGCCTTCCTCTTACTCCTCTTGTCGGGGGCAGGCTCAGGATCACGGTTGGGGTGCACGGGAGAAGGTGGAATGGACGCCACAGATCCGGAAGCTTTGTCGCCCAAGGCTTCCCTCTCGGCCTTGATTCGCCTAAGCTTCTCCATAAAATCGTCGCCTTGCTAAGCCATGATACCTGCAAAACAATAAATGATTCAGCTGAGTTAAAACCGGTCATCCGACGATCACAAAGTTAAATAACATACCCTTCAAATGCACCCAATGACGGGAAGTAAGAAAAAGCTTAAGAATATCTCGGATGGGAAGGTGCCGAGGAAACTGATCCAAAATACCAAACATTTGCTTGTCGTCCTCGGTCATGGGCGACCTCGGCCAAGACAGATAGGCAACGGGATCACGCATCCAATACAAAGGAAATTTGGGGACATCCCCATTGAAGAAATAATGTCGCCCGTTGGGCGTTATTGTTAGTTTGAAAAAAGCGTTTTTAAAATACTTATAGGAGGAACAGAAAGGAGTGAAAAGAGCAGCCCCTGATTGGCTCACTAATGACGTCCATTTTGTTAGGTGGGAAGTGCGAGCGCGATAGAAATGAAGAAATACGTGAGGAAATGGTCTCAAACCAAATATCTCCGCCAGAACACGAAAAGCCCGAAGAGACGCCCAAGAATTGGTGTGCAATTGGGTAGGCGTCACGTTCAACGTGCACAACACGCCCATGGTAAACTCATTAAAGGGAACTCGGACATGTGAATTTGTGAACAAGCAGGCGTACATAAAAAAAAAATCTGAGTGATACCCTTCACGCCCATGGCAAATGTTGTCAATAGCAGACACCTTTCCACAGATAAAGCGCCAGTAGGAACGCCATCTGCGAAAATACGATATGCTACTGCATAACTATTCACCATAGATGACCAGTGATACTTGGAAAAATGACGCGTCACTGTAAGACTCGCCCATTCATATCCTGATCGACGTGGAAGGTCACCTTCGGCAACCTCAGCAGCTAACTGTGATGCCTGATCAACATGGTCTCCCCGCATCACAGATCTAGACGCCTCTTCGGACGAACTGGTATAAGTAGAACCTGCTCCTCGGATGGAACCACGAGACGATACACTACTGGAAGACTTAGTAGGGCGAGATGAAGAAGAAAACGAAGAGGAGGATATGGTTACCTATGGAAATGAACGCCTTGCACCTAGCTACCCTCGTAGTCGCCTAGAGTACTCAAGGTATCGGATGTCGGAGAATCCAAGAGAAGCAGCAAGGAAGCTCTGATAAGCCTCCACTATTTATAGGAAGAGCCTACCACCAACAGTAAGGGGCGACGTTACGTCTCCCCAGTCGTCTGATATTGCGGATCTCGAGGTAGGGCTTATGTAAGCAGTTCAAGAATCGCAGTCAGTAAAACCGAGATATGCACGCCTATGGGCGAAAGAGTACAACGCCCGTTGAAATTCATATTAGAAGTCTCCGAAATGTATACGCCCATAAACGATGACAACAACGCTGACTTATGAACCTCTCATGTTTTCAATCGAGCTTGGGGGGCAAGTGTATTTACATGGGCGATTGCTACGCGGTATAAATCGAGTAGTAAACGCCCATATCTGCTTAGTGGACGCCCAGTATGACTATGACAAATGACAACTCAGCAAACCAATGCTGACAGCAACAGTTGACAAAGGGCTGTCACGGTCAGGGACCTCGACCAATCACAACTAGCCCGTACAGATTTTGACCTCTATAAATACCAAGGTCCATAGCCATACAGGTACGATTTGATTCCTTAAGAAAATAGTTCCGATATCCGGGTACTGACTTTGGCATCGGAGCACTTTTTTGCAGGAATCCTCCCTCTCCCATAGGAGCCACCTGATAAGGACACATCTGACATTCAAATCTCGAATAGCAAGAGCGCAAGGAACATAGAAGACGGACAACCTCCCGACTTCACTAAGAACAGAAAGTAAAGACCATTTACTCATTTTACAAATTAAAATCTTTTTATTTATAACTACAACCCATTATAAGAAATCTTGTCTAGAAAACTCACCAGGTCAACGGCTTCTAACGTCGATAGCTTCTGGCAGATTTTCCTATTATCAAAAATAGATATATTAAATAAAAAAATAACTTAAACTCACAATTTTATAAGTATAAAACATACAAAAAGTATAAAACATACACAAATGAATAAAGTGAAATTATTTTAACATACACTTTAACACAAGAAGAAAGACAAAATAAGCAAAAGCGTGAAAAATTTATTTTATATTCTAATTTGTATATAATAAATTAGATGACTTTTTTATAAACTTTGAGAATATAAGAAAAACGTATTTATTGAAAATATTTTAAAATTTATATATAAAAGAAAGTTAGAAATAATGACAATCTTGAAATATTTTGATGTAAGTATATTGTTAGAAAAAAATATTTATATAAATCATAACTTTATAAATAATTTAACTGATGAATAATAATAGTTATTTATATTTAAATAGTATAAATACTGATTAGTAAATTTTGCATAATTTTGTACTAATTTATAGTTTTATATATGAATTTGAAAATTTTTAATGTTTTTTAAATATGTATAATTTTCTTGTTATTAAAAAGACTTCAAAACGGATAGCATGATTGTATAATTAACAACTTTGTACATAATTGATTTTAATTGAAACAAATTTTGTTTTATCCAAAGCCAAATTACCAAACCATTTTTTAATCTTTTCACCTTTTTATTCCTTTTGTATTTTCAATATTATTCAATAATCTAATAACATTTTACTTCAAAATAATTAATTAATTTAATAATAATCAATGAATAAATTTAATTTTGTAATATATTTTAATAAATATATAAAATAAATTCTATATTAAGTAATTAGTCTATAAAAATTCTAAATAATTTTTTATCTTTATAATTTTAAATTTTATTCTTATAGTCACTATTAATAATTTTAACTTTTATCATCAAATTTATTACACAAAACAATATTTTAATAATCATTTTAAATATTTTTATATTTTTAATGTATTATTAAACATCTTTGCAAATTCCTTTTAAATATTTTTCAATATTAAAAAGATTAATTATTATCATACAAATAATTAGAATAAAAAAAAGTAAATAAAAATTCATATTTACTACCAAATTAATATTTATTTAATTTAAATAATCCTATGTAATATTTATTTATTTTTATTTAAATAAACTTATTCTAGTATTTATTTTATTCACATTTGTATTTTTTATATTTTTTTAATTTTTTATTTTCTTAAAGGTTTGCAAAAATAAAAATAGAAAAAAAATAGGAAACCAAATTTTACAAGAAAATTAAAAATTTGATTTTCTTTATCAGATTTTGAATTTATAACATAAATTTTGGATTTCAGTTAAAAATCTCTTCTCATATAGTCAGAATTTTTAGCATTAATCTAGTGTATAGGATTTCTTTAGATAAAGAAAATTATTAATAAGAAAAAGATGACAAAATAAGAAGTTAATTTGTAACTTGAAAAACTTCATGCAGTTACTATCTTAAATGAAATAAAACAATCATATCAAGTGATATAAATTAAGTTAAATCATCTTTTTCCATCTTCACTTCAGTCATCAGATTGACACTTTTATTGTTTGTTTGAATTTTCACTACAATCATCCATTAAATTTCTTTTTATTGCTGCTTAAAATTTTCACTCCCAGTTCTCAAAAAATCATCAGTTTGAAACCTTTATTGTTTGAATTTTCACTCCAATCATCAATTTGATACCTTTTTAGATTAAATTTCTTTTTATTATTGTTTAAATTTTCACTCTTATTTTCAACAAAATAGATATCATTAGAAAAAAAATTTAAACTCCATTTTTTATAAAACTAAAAGTTACAAAAGTTAACTTGCATTCACTCTGAGAATGCTAACTGGAAGAAAGAAAATCCAAACCGAACAGTTTGTAAAAAGAAAAGCCACAAAAAATCTTAAAATAGGTTAAATTATTTTTTAATAACACCATTTACAAGAAAACCATTTTATTAATGTATTTAATAATACATTAATAAAACTAGTTTATAAGAAAGACCTCTCATCTTTCTTTCTCATCTGTGAAAGAAAAGAACAAAATTAATAATGAGAAAAAAATATAAAAATATTAAATAAAGTAAAGCAACATGTATTATCAAGAATTTATTTGAAATATTTTCTCATCTTATTTTTTACTGTTGTTTAAGCTTGTACACTTTTTAGATAAAAACTAAACCCAAAATCAAAAGTCATAAAAATAAATGAAATGAGATTATTTTTGACATATATTTACCTTAACAATAAAAACATCAAAATCTCTTTATTTTTGACTTTAGTAAATATAATAAGACATAAAATTTGATGAAAAATGATAAGAAGAAGACAGGAATGATGATGTCAAATAAAAAAAAAACAAGAAAAAAGAAAAAAAATGAGATAAGAGAAAATGTGAAAGAGGAAAAGAAGAAGGAAACAGTGACAATGACAGGTGAAAGGAAAAAATAAAAAATAAAAAATAAAAAAACAAGTGGTCATGAGACAGAGGTACTTTTAGGATTGATGCGAAAAATGTAATCTTTTATATAAGGTAAATACCTTAAACTTTGTATTAGATAATTTAAGAAATAAAATCTTCCACCATTCTTAAACAAGATAAAATAAAAAAATTTATCATAAAATATTATTTAAATATAAAAATCTTAAAATAATAAATTTTATAGATAAAAGGTAAATAACTAAATAAAAAATACAATACAGTGATCTCAAAATAATAATATTACTAACATTAAAAAAATTAATCGATATATAATGTAAATGAAAAAATTATTTTATATTTATATTATATAATATATTATATATTCTTTTCTTATAATTTTTTTCAAAACACAAGAAAAAAAATTTCTTTAATCTGTTTGGATTTTATTTTTTTCTAAACTAATTTTAAAACTTTATATATGAAAGATGTATATTTTTTTTTTTACTTTGGTTTTCTCTTATTACTTCAATATGAACAAAACTATTATAATTACAAAATGATTTTTAATCTTTTAAATTTGTGTCATTTTTTAGACTTTCATTATCAGTAAATTATGTAACAATATTTAAGTTAAAAATTAAATAATTAATTTCATAATAATCAATAAATAATATTAATTTTATAACATATTTCAGTAAATGTATAGAATATATTTCATATTAAATAATTCTTCTAAAGCAATTATATTAAATAAAATTAGAAATAATCTTATTCCTATATTTATTATTAGTATTTTTAACTATTTAATAATATAATATTTATTGATAACTTTTGTACAATTTGGTACAAATTTATCATATTTACATGAATTGAACATTTATATATATATATATATATATATATATATATATATATATATATATATATATATATAATTTTGTTAATAAAAAAATCAAAATCAGTTAATCACTTTGACTTTGTACATAAATTATCAAATCATTTTTTAATATTTTATTTTTAATGTTTTTTCAAATAATATAATAATATTTTATTTGAAAAGAAATTAATTATTTTAATAATAATCAGTGAATAAAATTAATTTATTTTTTTTGAAAAACACATCAGTAATTATTAAGTAATTATTATGTGACTATGTTAATTTATTAACAAACTACTAAATAGACATATAGCAGTGTTTCTTAATGTTTAGATATAATCAAATAATATATTTTATTTGTAAGAATTATGAGAAAAATTTTAATATTTTTATCTTTTATAATTATAAATCATTTTTAAATTATTCAATTTGTATTCTATTTTATGTTATCAATACCAAATAATAATATATTAATATTATATATAAAAAATAATTTATTAATATATATATATATATATATATATATATATATATATATATGGCAATTAATTACTGAACAAACTTATTGTTACAAACATCATTTCTTTTATTGAAAAGTCCCCAAATCTAAAGTTCAAATGGGTGATCTTCTAAAGACTTGGAAAGTCTCCAAACAATCTGCAGATGGTGAATATCTAAATTAGTGATTTTTCTAAGATAGACAAGCTCGGTCAAGGCTGACGATTCTATTTTAAATGCAACGAAGTCCTGGATTTATAAATGGTTATGATTTATACTTTTTTTTAAACTTTGTATGATATACATTTAATAGAAGATTAAGTTTTTAAATTTATTTTATTTTTAAATTAAAAAAACTTAAAACACCTTTCTCACTATTGAGTTGAGAGTCGGTCCTTAACTCCCAGTCAACATATTATTATTGTTCATTCTTCCTCTTCCATGTTGATATACCCCTTCACAAATGAGAAAATGGAAGTCTCACTTCTACCAAACTAGACAATCCCAATTTTCAAGATGTATGATTGAATCACAGACCTAGATGAGCATCTGAACTTTTACACAACCCAAGTTGGTCTTTTCACCCTGGATGATGCTATCATATGAAGGGTATTCTCCACATCCTTCAAAGGTACTTTATTAAGTTGGTTTACTCAGTTGTCTCCCTTCTCGGTTGACAGTTTCTAGACCCTAACCTCCATTTTTGGAGCCCAGTTTGCCACCAGCCGACCTCACCAATTGACCTCCCTCTCCTTAGTCAATATTAGACAAGAAAAAACAAGAATCTATTCATGCTTTCATGGAGAGCTTTGGAAAGATGACTTTGAAAGTAAAAAAATTAAGGCCAGCAGTTGCCCTACACTACTTAATAACGACCTTGAAACCAAATCCTTTTTTCTGATAGCTTTTGCAAGAAACCTGTAACCAGTTTTGAAGAGTTGAGATAGAGAAGGGAGAAATTTATAGAACTAGAATGAAGGAATTCATGAGGAAAATTAGAGAAGAAATCGCCCCAAAGAAGTCAAATACATATGAGAAGTCCTAGGTCGAGATGGACCACAAGTCCCAGGACAAGATGGACAAGAAGTCTTAGCCGAGATGGTTGAGCAGTACCAAGTTGACATGGTCGAGATGGACGACAAGTGCTAGGCCGAGATGGACAACAAGTCGTAGGCCGAGATGACCAAGCAGTACCAATTTGACATGGCCGAGATGGAGATGTCGAGATGGACGAGAAGTCCTATGTTGACATGGTCGAGATGGACGAGCAATTCCAGATAGACATGGCCAAGATGGTCAAGAAGTCCTAGGCCAAGATGACCGAGCACCAGATAGACTGGCCAACATGGACCAGAAGTCTTAGGACAAGATGACAGAACTACGGTGATAGACTATAGAAAATCACAAAGCAAAAGGAAAATTCATGATTGCAGTTCATTATATTTTCTCTCTCCCATGCCTAAGCTTTTGCTTGTATTTTTAAACTAACCCAATCAAAGGGATGAAGTTCAAATATCATACCTTGAGAATCCGCAGTTGCAGTTTGGGAGTTTGACTCTGAAAAACTGTATTATTAGTCTCATCTTTATCATTTGAAGGATCACGTGATGGGATCTCTATTTTGAGAGAATTGTAGGAATTAACTTCAAGCACTCTAGAGTTTGGGATTACCTAGTTATAATGACTCATGTCTATCCACTAATCACATGTCTCCAAAGTTATTATGAGTTGATCTTCTTCTTTGACTATGAATTTCATGCAACCTGTGTGAACTTGTCATTTTCAAAAACTCTCTAAATAAGCCCATCATAGACAAGTAGTTAGGGTTGGTTAAAGGCCTAAAAAAATTAATACTAATACATTATTATAAAATTAAAAAATATTTAATAAATTACACTTAAAAGTAATTTTTAATTAAAAATATAAAATATCTAACTGACTTTACATTGGTACTATAAATATTCTTTAATAACTTCAAATTGGTAATGTGAATATTGTTCCATTAGATTGTCATCATCTATTTATATCTCCTTCCTTTCTCTAACTCTTCCACTTATCTCTTTCCATAATTTAACTTTTTCACTTATTTTTTCTTTTCCTAGTCTTTCATTGGTTCTTCCATATTATTACTTCAATTTGAATGTTTGACCTCTCATTAAACTATTATCTAATTTCAAATTTGTTTTATCATTCTATATTGTGTATTTATACATCATGTCTCAATTTGGAGACTTGAAGAGGTGGAATTGTGTTAGCTTTTGCTTTTTCTGAGTGAGTCAATAATAGGTTTATCAGCTTGATGAATTGATCTCAAAATCATTTTATTTTTCATCATTGTTTAATTAATTTGAAAATAATATGTGCATGAGCATTAGAAATTTAAAATTTATAGTTGGCCATTAATTTTCAAAGGAACATATAAAAAGAAATTTGAATTTACTATAAGTTGTTACTACATACTTTATAACCATCTAAAAATAAATACTAATTATAACTATATAGGGAATCAATAAAAATTGAATCAAAGATATAGGTGTTAATATCTAAAAGATGTGTTCTAAAAGATTCTTGTGATACAGAGAGAATAAGAAATATTTATTCATAATTTTTTCTGTTGATTAATCTATAAATACTTGAATAAGGTTTTGTTAATAAATTGACTTAAGTATTCATATTCCACATTGAAAGATGTTCCATTAGAGCCAGAATTAGAATTCCAAAAGATAACTTACTATGTCTAAAAATACCTTACAAATCCTCTAAAATAATTTTGACAAACTTAAAAATGTGATCCACTTCCATTCTGTGAACTAAAATAAAAAAGTTAATAATAAAAAATATATAAAAATATTAAATAAAGTAAAATAAGATTAAGAATTTATCTGAAACACTCTTTCATGATTTTTTTTCTATTGTTGTTTAAGCTTTCATATCATAGTTAAGAACAAAATCCAAAATCAAAAGTCATAAAAATGAATGAAAAAAAAAAAAATATTTTCAGCATGCATTCACCTAAAAGAGCAATGGTGATAGCACAAGGAGGCGGAGGTGCTTTTAGAGTTTATATGAGAGCTCTTTTATGCTTTTAGAATTGATTTGACAAACATTAAATGGAAGTTATGCAAATTAATTAAAGAAATAAGATCTTCCACCTTCAAAAAATAAGATAAAATAAACAATTTTATCATAAAATATAATTTTAATTTAAAAATAAAAAACTCAAAATAATAATATCATAGTTTCCATTATCAAATCAATTTAAGTGATTTAATAAAATATTTTAAATCTTACCAAATCAAATTTTAAATTTGTCCGTAAAATAACTTAACAATATTAGATATTTTAATGTATAAATGAGAGAAAAATTATATATATATATATATATATATATAATATTAATATTTAATAAATCAATTTCCTTCAATTTGAGAAAAATATAATAGTATAATTATTTATATTTTAAATAATATAATATTTATTGATAATTTTTGTATTATTACAAATTTATTATGTTTATATGAGTTGACTTTGTACGTAATATATTCGTACAATTAGAAATATATTTTTAAATTACTAAATATTTTTCAACCTTTAATATTAATGTTTTTTAAAATAATATAATAATCTTTTTCTAAAAAAGAAATTAATTAATTTAATAATAATCAGTAAATAAAATTAATTTATTTTTTAAAAACATATCAATAATTGATATGTGACTATGTGAATTTAATAACAAGTTACTAAATACGCATATATATTGCAATAAAATTATTTTTCTTATGTATCTGACTTTAGTAATTACAATGAGACATACAACTCAGATGAAAAAAAAAAGAAGATAGAAATGATAGTGACTGGTGATAAATAAATGAAATGAAAACTTAAAAAAAATTAGAAGGTAGTAGTGGAGATCAGGCAGAGGCGTTTTCAAGATTCCCGTCTCACATAAGGAGATAAGATTTTTTTATCATAAAAAATAAGATAAGATAAACAACTTTCTAATAAAAATAATCTAAACATAAAAATCTGAAAATAATAATATTATTAGTATTAAATAATTTTAATCAAATTTTACGATATAAATGAAGAATTTATTTTATATTTAAATTATATATAATATATTTTATATACCTTTTTATAAACTCTTTGACACGTAAGAAAAAAAAACATTTTTTAGGTCGTAACAATCTTAAATATTAAACTTTAATTTTATATCTTCAACACTAATTTGATAACACTCACTAAATTAATTATCTTCAATCTGAAAAAAAATTAAGTATTATTTTAACATCTACAAAATTATTATAATTACAAAACCATTTTTAATCTTTTAAATTTGTGCTATTTTTTACATATTCATTATCAGTAAATTATGTGGTAATATTTTACTTAAAAAATAATTAATCCATTTAATAATAATAATAAACAAATAATATTAAGATTATAATATACTTTAGTAAATGTATAGAATAAATTTTATATTAAATAATTATTCTATAACAACTATATTAATTAAAATTATAAATAATTTTATTCCAATTTAGTATTAATATTTTTTAATTTTTTATCAACAGATTTATAACATAAATTCTTTTTTAATTATCATTTTAAATACTTTTATCTCTTTAAAATATTATTAAACATCTTTACAATTTTTTTAAATATTATTAAAATTTAAAAAATTAATGATACACAAATAATTACGAAAGCAATTAAATAAATGAAGTACGCATGCATGCATGCATGCAGATGTTACAATATTAAATAACATGAGTTGGTTAAAATTGAAATAAATATTAAGACATTCATATCTTGTTTCACATTCGGTTATAGCTATCATAATAGACTAGGATTCTATAAAGAAAAGATAAGTCACTATCTTTAAAAATATCTTATATTCTGCAAGCTTAAAATTCCAGATTTATTTCTAATTTGTGAAAAGAAGAAGAAAATTAATAATAAAAAAATATAAAAATATTAAATAAAGTTTAACCGTTTGTGTGTGATATTTTACTAATGTTGTTTAAGTTGTAATTCATTATACAACCAAAACTAAAAAGGTTATAAAAGTGAATGAAATAACATTATTCACTAACATACATTTATTTTGATATTGAAATGAGACATAGAAGGATGAAAGAGAAAAAGAAGATGATGATAACGGTGATAAATAAGAGCGAGAAAGAAAAAATAAAAATAGTGTGTAAAGAGGGAGAACTACTTTTTCTAGTTCATATTACTCCTTTAGAAATGATGAGAGATACATTAAATATAACTTTTTTACTTACTTTCCACAATTTTAAAAAAAATTAATAAATACCTTAAATTTCGTAAGTAATAATTAAAGAGAAAAAATCTTCCAACATTTAAAAACATAATGACATAACAGTTTTAATCAGATTTATAATATAACTAAAGAATTTATTTTATATTTAAATTATGTATAATATATTATTTATACTATTCTTATCGAGGATACGACAGTAATTAAGGTTGGGTTGCAGAATGATGATCACACCCGCTTTGAATTATCAAGCAATCTGAATTGCTCTAGACTGATAAATGCTCTAAGAACCAGAGGGAAGTCCACCTGCGATGACATTCCGACGCTTAAGTCAATAATGGTGTTTTGAAATGGATAATCAGAGAGCGTATGGAAAGCGTAAAGCATTAGGTTAGAGAATACTTCTTGTCCTCCTGTACATATATCCTGATCATGGGCTTCTAAGGTTGAGTCCATAACTTGGTAACTGACCGAGCAGTTACCAAGTGGTTGCAGGTGGATCCGATTTTAGGGGAGTCCGTTTGTTGGCTCCGGATCTTTTGGATGACCATATTTGACCCGGGTCCTTGGGTGCTGACTATATACAAGCCCCCCCGAGCTCCGAGTCATAGGTGTCGAGTGAGTTAAAGTAATCATGATGGTCTGAATGAGATTTGGATATTAATCTAAGCTATTTTGTTTTGAGATGGATTCCAGAGGTAAGTGTTAATAACTCTTTTGGAGAGTGGAGTTCACGTGGTCGAACACTTTAGTAGTCGAGCCTGAGCTTCTTATTGGTGAACTCGACTCGACAGGTCGAGCACTCCTAAAACCGAGTTCGGGCTCCTTATTTATAAAGCTGACAGAGCATTAATGAGGGGTTTTTTATTAATGATCATTCTTCTGACTTTTGCACTTTTGGAGGTGTAGAGGTGGTAGGTGAAACACCTGCTCCTTATTTATAAAGCTGACAGAGCATTAATGAGGGGTTTTTTATTAATGATCATTCTTCTGACTTTTGCACTTTTCGAGGTGTAGAGGTGGTAGGTGAAACACCTTTTCGTTATCCCTTTGTCGTTTTGACATGATCAGGTAGAGGTTCCACGTGTCATACCATGATTGGGTGACCTACCTCCACGTGGCCCTAGGAGGTTCTCAAACCGCTGCATTTTGAGTTTTGCTTTCTCTATTCTTTCTTCTTGCGTTTCAAATTCATAAGGCATTATCGCACAAGTTCATTTCACCGTACCATTCGAACGATTATCAACATTTTTTCAAAGTTGCGTGCCTCTTCCCATATCATCTGGCTCGTGGATTCTTGCTATTTCCCCGCTCTTCGTATGTTCTTATGCTATGGCTTCTCGTCCCCCTACTGGTTCTGGTTCTCCTTCTTCTTTATCCTCTTCTTCTCGGACGGAGTCCGATAACATTGCTAGGTGATTCGCCGTAGGCATTGAACCCCTATATTCTTTAATGACTTCAAATTTATATTGGTCATGTAATATATTAATATTATTTAATGAATAATATTTTTGAAACTTTCTCATAATAAATTAATAATGTTTTTCTAAAATACATTGAACACACAAGGAATCCCCAATATCTAAACTTTCTAATTTTCAATCTCTTATTACTATTTCATTAGATTGTCATCATCTATTTATATCTCCTTCCTTCCTCTAACTCTTCCACTTATATCTTTCCTTTATCTGACTTTTTGACACTTATCTTTTTTCTTTTTCTGACTCTTTCATTGGTTCTTCCATATTATTGCTTCAATTTGAATGTTTGTTTGTCATTAGACTATTATCTAATTTAAAATTTGTTTTCACTAATAGAAAAAATACATTTAATCGCGGTTATACAAGGCTTACAACCGCGATAAAAAGTACTAAAGATACCACTGCAATTATATAACCGCGATGAAAAGTATAACATACCACCGTGGTTCTTAAGGAACCACGGTAAAAAATGCCCAGAGTGTAAAAAAATGACTAAAAAAAGCTGGTATTGGACGTACCAACACGGTTTTCGTGCTGGTATTTTGCATACCAACGCAGTTGTTAATTACTTTTTTTTTTAAAATGAAAACAGCCTTCAAAAGCTATTCTAGGCAATGCAATCCCTGCGCATTCAATTTCCTCAATCTTCAAGAGTACAACAATAAGCCCAAGATAGAAGCACCACACACACCACATTGAAATTGCAAGATTATAACCAGACAAGGCACACATCCGAAAAACAACATAATTCCATCAAGAAAGAAATTCAATACAACTACCTAATAACTCGGTAGGAAAAAAATAAATTAACATATATGTATAGCCTAGAAGAAGCAAAAAGAAAAAAAAAAGTTGGCAATGCAGCTATGAAGTTTCTATTATACAAACACAAATTCTTCTTACAGTATGAAGACCTACAGTAATAGTACACAACAGCAACGCTTATCCTCCTTCTCCTTCTCATCATCATCGTCATCACTTGGAAACCAAGAGAATCTCAGGCTTTTTGACCTTGGTGCGTGTGTTGGCATTGGAGTTGGAACCAACATTGGCCTTGGCAGAAGTCGAGCTTGGACTAGGTGGGCATGTGGGAGATCTGGAAGAAGTAGCAGTGGAGGGCGACGCCGACGATGGCTGGGCGTTTGGTGGATTTGACACCGAGTTGGGGTTCTAAGGGAGGGGAGATGAGGCCGACGGAGAGACAGGAAATTGGTTGATTAGGTATTCATATTTCACCTTTCACATTGAAAGATGCTCCATTAAAGCCACAATTATTGATGAGGATTCCAAAAGATAACTTACAATCTCTAAAATACCCTGCAAATCCTGTAAAATAATTTTGATAAGAAGAGATGGTACTAGCACAAGAAGAGAGCAATGATAAAACAAGGAGGCAGAAGTGTTTTTAGGGTTCACATGAGAACTCTATGGTTTTAGAATTGATTTGAAAAACATTAAATGAAACTTACTTGTGCAAATTAATTAAAGAGATAACATCTTCCACCCTTAAGAAATAAGATAAAATTAACAACTTTATTATAAAATATAATTTAAATTTAAATATAAAAATCTTAAAATAATAATATCATACATTAGTCTCCATTATCAAATCAATTTAAATGTTTTAACACAAGATTCTAAATGTTATCAAATCAAATTTTAAATTTTGTCTGTAAAATGACTTAACAATAATAAATATTTTAATGTATCAGTGAGAGAAAAAATTATGTTTTATATTTTATATTAAAAATAATATAATATTAATATTTAATAAATCTTCAAAATGATAAAAATATAATAATATAATCATTTATATTTGAAATAATATTTATTGATAATTTTTGTACAATTACAAATTTATTATGTTTATATGAGTTGAACATTTTGATATATATATATATATATATATATATATATATATATATATATATATATAACGACTTTGTACGTAATAATTATAAATATAAAATTACTAAATATTTTCAATGTTTACTTTTTAATGTTTTGCAAATAATATAATAATTTAAAATAAATTCATTAATTTAATAATAATCAGTGAATAAAATTAATTTATTTTTTAAAAAACATATCAGTGTGACTATGTTAATTTAATAACAAATTACTAAATACATAGCAGCAAACTTGTTTTAGTAATTACGGAGATATACAATTTGGTGAAAGAAAATTAGAAGATGGAAATGAAAACTGAAAAGAAATTAGAAGGTGATGGTGGTAATGACACTTGGAAGCAAAGCCTTTTCAGAGTTTACCTGAGAATCATATTTCTTAAGGTTAATATAAGAAACCTACATGAAACTTACTTTCACATAACACAAGATGGAGATAAGATTTTCCATTAAAATATACTTTAAATATAAAAATCTCAAAATAATAATCTTAATATTATTAAATAATTTTAATCAAATTTACAATGTAAATGAAGAATTTATTTTATATTTAAATTATATATAATATATTTTATATATCTTTTTGATAAACTCTTTAAAAAAATACTTTCTAGTAATTTAGGGCTTAGGTTTAGGATTTTAATTTTATATCTTCAATACTAATGTGATAACATCAACTAAATTAATTATCTTCAATTGAAAAAAATGTAAATATTATTTTAATACGTATAAAATTTTATAATTATAAAACAATTTTTAATCTTTTAAAGTTGTGATATAGATGAGGATTTCATAAGAAAAAGATAAGTTACTATCTTTAAAAATATCCTATATTCTGTAAGTTTAAAATCCAGATTCACTTTCAATCTATGAAAGAGAAGAAGAAAATTAATAATAAAAAGATATATATAAGAATGTTAAATAAAGTTTATCAGTTTCTATGATATTTTTGTTAGTGTTGTTTAAGTTTTTATACATCATAAAACCAAAATCCAAAATAGTTATAGCATTAATGAAATAAGATTATTCATGTAGGAGATCTCACATCTATTAAAGATGAGGCTTTTCAACAATTAATAAATGGTGCAAACCTCACTTTACAGGCTGGTTTTGTAAGGTTGAGTTATGTTTAAAAAAAGTTGAGTTAAGCTTAAAAGTCCATTTCTTGATATAGTATATCAAAGCCTATCCTAATACGGTTGTTGGGCCTATCGAACTACTTACTATTGGACTGCTATCGGATCACTTTTAAATAATATAGTCCCACTCACAAATTGAATCAGTGTGAAGGGATGTATAAGTGATCCTACCATTGACTAAAGATGAGACCGTTTATAAATTGGTTTGTAAGAACAGAGAAGAAAAAGAAAAGAAAAAAAAATAATGTGAGATTATACCTCTATGTAACTTATAACGAATTTCAATCTATATTTATACAATTGTGTTTGAGTATAAAGTGGGTAAAATATTCTAAATATCTCATTTATATATATATATATATATTCTAATAAATAATATAAAATTCAAAATATAAATTATTTATTTATTAATTAATTATATCTTTTTAAGCTTGGAATTAAGCCAATAGTTTAGCAAAAGCATTTAGATTGTTGGTGAGTACTTCTCATAGCACAAAAGAAGAATGTAGAAATCCCGAAGAATTTTCGATGACATATGGGACATAAAAATTTTCATGTCCGAGATTAATATATAAATTTTTTTATAGTAATTTGTATCACTGAAGGTATAATTTTAAAAATAAAATAATAAAATAATAATTTTATAATAAGATTGGAGTATCATAAAAGTTACAAGATGTAAATATTGGGAGAGAGCAGAGATTGTTGCAAAGAAACTGCTCAGAAATATAAAATCTAAAATCTCACTAAAGTTAAGGAAGAGAAAAGAAAAAAAAAATATCAATATGATTTATTATGTTTTGCATATCCACCCTTATAGTATATTATTGCAGTCTCCAAGTAATTTCTAAAATACACAAATTTATCCCACCCTTCTTAGCTATTATGAATAAGTGAAATTTTGTTTCTTAAAAATTGTATAATTTATTAAAAATAATAATAGTTTATTATATTAGATATCATAAAAAAACAAAGGATTGTAATAATAAAATAAATAAAAAAGGACAAATAAGTATGGTGAAAAAAAAGTCTAAATTTATAATAAATCGATATTATTCAACCATATAAATAATTTTAAAGTATCATTGTGAAATTATATTTTTTTACTATTTATTTCAATGTTTCACAACAAGCAATAAATTTAGTAAAATAAAAGAAAATATAAAATGAAATATCAATAATATACGACATAAAACAAGTATATCTGTCTTAAAATAAAACAAAAAATCACTAGAAATTTAATAAAAAATACACAAAAATCATAAACTTTATATATTTGAAAAATTGTTAATTTTTTTTAATGTACTCCAAACTAATATTATTTGGTGTCTGGTCATATTCCTAGATAATTTTTATGATCTCAAATATTATTGTCATCTTCAATCTTCACATAACTATAAAAAAAATCCTTAGATCATAACAAAATTCAATCATGTAATTTACTAACAATTATTAATAACATTAACTCGTCAATAAATATAGTCTTTTATTAATTAGTATGGTAAAGCCCTTTGCTCTCTACATTAATTATGAAATATAACTTAAACTATATATAATCCTTCAAAACTATTGAGTTATCATATTTGTCACTAAAATGACTGACTACTTCAAACTGAATAATTCCATGACACCTCATGTGAATTCTGAAACAAATTATTTTAAATTTGTTTGTGTAAAAATTGAAGATTTATGTATAAAATTGAAGATAATTTGTTTATGTACAAATTTATTTAAATTTGTAGGATAAAGACCTTTGCTCTCTACATTAATTTACTCCATACTTATTTGTCACTTTATTTTTATTTTATTATTATGGACTTTTTATGATTTTAGTATGATATATAATGTGATAAATTGATAATTATTTTTAATAAATAAATTATACAAACTTTTAATAAATAAATTTAACATATTCATAGTGACTAAGAAAGGAGGGATAAGAGGATTTTATGTATTGCAGAAACTAGTACAATTTACAAATGCATTATAAAAGAATGAACTTTTAAGTTTTATATTAATTATAATAGATTTCATCCTTTCTCAATAGCATTTTCAATACTACAAGTACTACTACTAGTTACATAATTTATATTCTATTAATTATTAAATCATACATGTATTTAACTAGTAATGAAATGAAATGAAATCAATATATATAAAAATCCATATAATTACAAAACTTAATATTTGTAACAACACATTATATCACATTATTAATATAAAAGGAAAACTGTTAAATACAATAAAATAATTATTAAATCTCACCCATGCATGTGAGAGACATGTTGCAAGAACAGCAAAACATACAATAAAAATAAAACACACACACAAATCATCTAACACATGTATGTTATAAATGGGTTGGAGTAGTAAAATACTTTCATTTATAAATTACTTTTTAATAATAAAATAAAACAATTCAAATTTTGTACTAGAGTTGATGTTAAAAAGTAATTTTAATGAATAATATGATGATAATATCATTAGTAGTTAATGAATAAGATTTAACTACCACAATAAATTTTCTTATATAGAATAACATATTCTCTTGTAAAATATATTATAAATAATAAATTTATGAGATAAATTAGTTATTTTATTTTTTATCAAATGAATAAACTTTTTTTAATTAGTTATAAAAATGATATAAATGAAAAGTATAAAAATAATACTTCAACCATTTTTAAAAATATTGAAAAATTCAGATTTGTGCGTACCCTTCAACTAGGATTACCACCACTCAATAAATATAAGTAATTTTATATACTATCTACAAAATTCAATGTTATATTCAGTACAAAATCCAATGTTATATCCAAGAAGATAAATATGGGAAATTTTTGTTGATGTAGTTAAGTATATACGCAAGGAAGTTGTTAAGAACAAATGAAAAGAAACTTTAAAGATTATAATGAACAAAATTTTCTATATCTCAAAATAAATAAGAAAGAACAGCTGCTTATTAAAGAAATTAAAATTACAATTAATATAGACAATATTAGACCAATAATTTGCAGAAGAAATGAAAAACAAAGGAGACTTAGTGTAAAATTTCAGTGGATTAAAGGTTAAACTTATAAACATAAAATTTGGGTACCTACCATATGATTTATGTGATTGGAGGGATTTATTATTAATTAATTATTTTTATAAAATAAATAAATAAATTATGAAATTATAATTTTTAAAATATGTATTAATATAGTAACACCTTTAGTATAAATTATGAAATAATATTTTTATTTAAAAGCAAATAGATATATTATTTAACATCCTTTTGGAAAATTAGTATAAATTATGAAATAATATTTTTACTTAAAATGCATAGATATATTATATAACATCTTTTTCAAAAAATAGTATAAAATAATATTTTTTAATTAAAAATTATCACATTGGTCTATTAAAAGTTTCATATTAAACTTAATATTATTGATACACTATAATGGCAAAACATGAATAATGATAAAAATATTTAATTTAATTAAAATAATCTTATAACTTGTACAATATAGTTATTAAAATTAATGAATTAATAATATAAACTTTAACAGCTACTTAAAATAAATAAATAAATAAATAAATTTCAATGTTATGATATTATCTTTAGAAAATAAATAATAATCTAAGATTATTGTGTGGGTCCTCCTCAAGTTAAGTCCAATAACATTTTATTTTAAAATAAAATATTAAGACAGCCCAATAGGTTTTAAGTAAAAAAATCTAAAGTGACTCTGTAAGGTTTTTAGACCAGGAAAAGAGAGCAGAAAGAGATTGTGCTGTCTTTGCCGGCTAGAGTTCCTGTTTACTTTGAGCAGCTGTTTTGAGTACTCATTTGTGCTCTGTTTTTGGTGAAATTCTATCCTATTGCTCCTTTCACCACCAGCATCAATCTGGTATTTTTAGAATTTTATTTCTCTCACTGTTTGAAGACGCTCTATTTACCTCTTGAGTGTTTTCACTGTTTGTTTCTGAGTAGAACTAAGATTAGTTTCAGAAGTGCTTCTTTGTACTCTATACTCTTTAATTTTTATAGTGGAGATTTTTTCTGGACTAGGTCCCGTGGTTTTTGTCCTTCTCATTGGGGGTTTCCATGTTAAAAGTTTGGTGTGCTCTTCTCTTTTGCATATTATTTATTTTTAGACTTCTGAATTTTTTTGATTGCCGTTGATTAAGCTTCTCTTGGTTCTTTCAAGTGGGAAAGGTTTTTTTTTTTATCACGCATATTTTGAGTAATTTATTCAGCTGCGTAACTGTGCCTTTTCCATCAAGTGGCATCAGAGCTAATTTATTTATTTTTCGGAGAATTTACTTGACTGAATGATGGAGCCTAATTACGCTAAAATGATTAGTTTGAATGGAACTAATTACCATAAATGGAGAGGAAAAATGAAGGATTTTATATTGGTTAAAAGATTACATTTACCTGTGTTTACTACTTAGAAACCTGAGAACAAGTATGATGAAGACTGGGCTTTTGAGCATGAGATGATTTGTGGCTATATTCGTCAATGGGTAGATGATAATGTCTTGAACCATATTGCTAATGACACACATGCGAAGACATTGTGGGACAAGATTGAAACTCTATATGCTTCAAAATCAGGGAACAACAAATTATTTTTATTGAAGCAGGCTATGAATTTGAGGTACAAAGAAGGTACGTCTATTTCTGATCATTTAAGTGAATTTCAAGGTTGTTTTGATCAATTATCTTCTATGGGTGTGAAATTTGAAGATGAAATTTTGGGACTTTGATTGCTTAATGCTCTTTCTGATTCATGGGAGAATCTTCGTGTTACTTTAACTAACTCTGCTCCTAGTGGTGTTGTGACCATTGATTTTGTAAAAATTGCTATTTTGAATGAAGAAGTTAGACGTCAAACTCAACAAGCTTCCTCTTCACAAGCAGAAGTTTTGATTACTGAAAACAGGGGGAGAGGTAGAGACAGAAATCAAGATGGAGGTCATAGAAGTAAAAGCAAGCACCAAAGCAAATCAAAGTGTAAGTGGAAAACCTTTGAGTGCAACTATTGTGGCAAGAAAGGTCATCTTCAGAAATATTGTTATAAGTTGAAAAATGACAACAAAGACAAGCAAGAGAAGAATAATGATGAGAATGGTAAATGTGTTGCTACCACTACTGCAAATGATCTTGTGATTGTTTATGATGAAAATCTAATTAATGTTGCTTGTGATGATTCTAGTTAGGTTGTTGATAGTGGTGTCAGTTTCCATGTTACTTCCAGGAAGGATTTTTTCTCATCTTATACTCTAGGTGATTTTGGTGTGTTGAAGATGGGTAATAATGATACATCAAAGGTGATTGGCATTGGTACTGTTTGTTTGAAAACTAGCAACGGGACAAAGCTTATTTTGAAAAATGTCAGGCACGTACCAGACAACCATTTGCATTTGATCTTTGCTAGTGTTCTAGATGATGATGGTTATTTTAATACCTTTGGTGGTGCACAATGGAAGATCACTAAGGGTTCTTTGGTTGTGGCCCATGGTACGAAATTTTCTAGTTTGTATCGGTTGAAATCTTATATTTTATTTAATGTTGTAAATGTTGCTGATTGTGATAACTCATATGATTTATGGCATAAGAGGCTTAGCCACATTAGTGAGAAGGGGTTGAATTGTCTAGCTGAGAAGAATTTACTCCTAGTTTTGAAAAGAGCCAAATTAAAAAATTATGCTCATTGTTTGGCTGGGAAACAACATAGAGTCTCCTTCAAGAGTCATCATTCTTCTAGAAAATCAGAGGTACTTGAGTTGGTGCATTCAGATCTTTGTGGACCGATGAAGACCAAGCCTTTTGGTGGTGGATTTTACTTTGTCACTTTCATTTATGATCATTCAAGAAAACTTTGGGTTTATGTTTTGAAGACAAAGGACCAGGTGCTTGGTGTATTTAAACAATTTCAAGCTTCAGTTGAAAGAGAAACTGGAAAGAAGTTGAAATGTGTTCGCACTGTAATGGTGGTGAATCTTGTGGACCTTTTGATGAATACTGTAGGCAGCAGGGTATTCGACATTAGAAAACTCCTCCCAAGACTCCTCAGCTCAATGGTTTGGCAGAAAGGATGAGGAAAACATTGATGGAGAGAGTCAGATGTTGGCTTTCTGAAGCAAAATTGCCTAGATCTTTTTGGGGTAAGGCTTTATATATTGTTGCACATGTTATAAATTTATCTCCTGTTGTTGTTTTACAGGCTGATGTTCCTAACAGAGTGTGGTATGGGAAAGATGTCTCCTATAACCACCTTCGTGTGTTTGGCAGGCATTTGTGCTTGTGCCTAAAGATGAGAGGTCCAAATTAGATGCTAAGACAAGAGAGTGCATCTCATTGGTTATGACCATGATGAGTTTGGCTATAGATTTTATGATCTTGTTGAAAAGAAGCTTGTAAGAAGTCGTGATGTTATTTTTGTAGAGGATCAGACCATTGAAGATATTGGGAAGATAGAAAAGTTAGAGTCTCTGAGCACTGACGATGTGGTTGATTTGATCCAGTTCCTCAGACCGATACGCCTAATGTAGCAAATTTTGACTGTCATGATAATGATGTCCAGGATCATATTGCAAATGATTTTGTTGATGATAATTATGATGTTGTTGGTGATTTTGGTGAACCTTGTGTTCCTCTTAGGAGGTTTTCTAGATAGCGTTTGCCCTCTACTCACTACTCATCTAATGAATTTGTGCTTCTCACTGACGGGGAAGAACCAGAATGCTATAAAGAGGCTATGAAGAATGAGCATAAGAAGAAATTTGTTCAAGAACTTATTTTTCAACAGTAGAGGTATGTTTTATTTTGTGATAGTCAAACTGCTATACATCTTGGCAAGAATCCTACTTTTCATGGTAGATCTAAACATATTGATGTACGGATCATTAGATTCGTGATGTTTTTGACTCTAAACTATTGGAGCTTGAGAAGATTCATACAGATGACAATGGTTCAGATATGATGACAAAGACTCTACCAAAGGGGAAGTTTGAAACTTGTCGGTTTATTTCTGGGTTGGCATTTGCCCTCTCTTGAGTCAGAGGGGGAGTTTGTTGTATGGGTCCTCCTCAAGTTAAGCCCAACTACATTTTATTTTAAAATAAAATATTGAGGCAGCCCAATAGGTTTTAAGTGAAAAACCTAAAGTGACTCTATAAGGTTTTTACACTCCACACAAGAAAAGAGAGCAGAAACAGATTGTGTTGTCTTTGCTTGCTGGAGTTCCTGTTTACTTTGAGCAGCTGTTTTGAGTACTCATTTGTGCTCTGTTTTTGGTGAAATTTCATCCTATTACTTCTCTCACCACTGACATCAATCTGGTATTTTTAAAATTTTATTTCTCACTGTTTGAAGACGCTCTATTTACCTTTTGAGTGTTTTCACTGTTTGTTTGTGAGTAGAATTAAGATTATTTTCAGAAGTGCTTCTCTGTACTCTGTACTCTTTAATTTTTATAGTGGAGATTTTTTTTGGACTAGGTCTTGTGATTTTGTCTCTCTCATTGAGGGTTTCCACGTTAAAAGTTTGGTGTGCTCTTCTCTCTTGCATATTATTTATTTTTAGACTCACTGAATTTTTTTGGATTATGTTGATTAAGCTTCACTTGGTTCTTTCAAGTGGAAAAGGTTTTTTTCTCACGCATATTTTGAGTAATTTATTCTGCTGCGTAACTGTGCCTTTTCCATCAAAGATAACTAGGAGAACTTCAAATACAAGATACACGTGGTAGCTGATGTAGAAAGAGGGTTGATGTTTTTAGCAATGCTTTGACATCAATTAGCTTTATGGAATGTGTCTCTGAGAAGTTTTTATACTTTGGAGGCCAAATAATTTGTATGTGGGATAGGTAGTAGATTTTATTTCTAAACATATTTTACAGACAACTTTTCCGAACCGTCCTTTTTTATCAGTCTTTTATCAATAGTTTGGATTTGATTTGTGTTTTATAGGGTTGAAATACCCCTAAAATACTTCTATTTATATACTTTTTATTGTTGAGCAACACAAATTATAAAAAAAGATAGTTTTCTCTCATTATTTTGTTAGTTGTTGAATAGAAGGAATAAAAAGAGAAAGAAAAATAAAAAGGAATGATGTTATTTCATTCTTTCTTTCATTTTCATATTTTTTTCAAATTTTTGTCTAATTTAAGTAAAAGGGTTTTCCTTCTTGAGAGAATACTATTTGTCCTAAGTAGCTTGAAGAAGGAAAGCTCACTTATGCAAACCCTAGATCTTTTAAGCGAGAGAAATATGACAAGACACAAAAAAGAAGTTACAAACGTTAAGATCAGTTGTACAACGTTGTTGTTATTGCTTGACCCATAAATATTCTTTGAGCGGGTGACGAAGAAAAAATCAAACTTAAAATCTTATAAATTTAGAGCTAGAGATTACATAAAAAAAATATATTGATACCAACACTAAATTAGAACTTCAACACCTTATAGCTACTAACAAAGCTAAAGAAACATTGCATTCTTAGTATTTTCTTTTAGAGTTTGGTGTAAGTGCTTAGTCATTCATTACCTTAATCTAAAAAACTGAAAACTCCCAAGTGTTAAAAGAGTATATAGGCCTGACAAGCTGCCTTTACAAAATAATTGTTAAGATACTATAATAGATTGAAGAAAGTGTTATAAAAGTAATATGTCAAATCTAATTTGCTTTTCTTTTAGAAAAAAAAATTACTAGATCGTGTGTTTGTTAGAAATGAGGTGGTAGATGACATTAGACATAGAAAGCAAAGCTCTTTAATAATGAACATATAGATTTCGAAAAGACTTATACTTTCGTAATGACTTTATATGTTATATTGTTAGCAAAACTTGGTTTCTGTAGTAAGTGATTAAATAGATTTGAGCATGTTTATCTATAGCTACTACATCAATACTAATTAATGGAAGTCCTGCATGAATTTAGACCATCTAACAAATATCAGGCAAGGTGACCATCTAACACTTTTTCCTTTTATCATTATAGTGGAGGGACTAGCTTGTATTATAAGGCAAGCAAAGAAATTAAGAGTGGTAGAAGAAGGTACGAGAATTAGAAGAGAACAGATAGAAGGTACGGGAATTAGGAGAGAAAAGATACTGTTGATGCATCAAACAATTTTACTTTAATTGTCTGTTTAACCAATACATAAAGTTCCTATGCTACTATTAGAAACAAAAATAGTATCATTGGATCCCTTATCTTAAAATCTTTCTTAGGGTTGAATTGTTCACTTGGATTATCATTAATAGGATCGATACATTGGAGGACTCTATATGTGATTTAATCCAACCTATCTATTTTAACTTAAAGCCTAACCTATCTATCATATATCATATAGTACATAAAATTCCAATTTATTAAATCATAAGCTCGCTCATAATCAACCTTTTAAGTATCCCACTTTTTCTTTTCCTTTTAACTCATCTACTATTTTATATTGACGATCACTGTACCATCAAATAAGCCCCTCCCTTTAAAGGAGGCTGATTAGCTAGTGTCAATTACTGTTTTTAATATGTTAGCCAATACTTTATTTATGATTGCATATAAATATTTCTTTTATGATTTAACTTGCTCTAGTACAATATAAAAATATAAAAATACTATTGTGACTGTAGTGTAGATTCTAATTATAATTACGATGATGGTGAACAAATGATACTAATATTTACGATTAAAATTTTACCTGCATGTCTTTGAATCTTTCATCTGATCACTCAAATGTTTACCATACAATTTCTATCATTTAGATGTTTGCAAATAATAAACAATACTTGTTACTAAATTAATGTTTTTCCATATATAAATTATCAATTTCATGTATATTGTTCACTGAAGCACATTGCATGTGAACAGTGGCGGCAACAGCAGCACCACCACTTTATGTGAGTGTGTGAAGCTGCTACTACCACCTTCACTCCGACCACCCTCTGACAGCATTTGTCATTGGAGGAGGAGTTTTCCGATGAGCTATTTTTGTTATTTTTTTCTCACTGTTCTACTTTTCTTAGCAGAGCTGCCACCACCACCGTCCGACGACATCTGGTCACCGGAGGAATTTTCCAACGAGCTTTTTCTAATGTTTCTTCTCATTGTTCCACTTGGCAAAAGTATTATCAGCGTGTCTGTTGCTTATCCATAGATACTCTACGATGCACCAAACCTGGAGGGAGACCGACGACTACGGGCCGGCGTATGGTAGTACGGGATATTCTGGTTACGTTAAACTTGTCCCTACCAATGTAACTACGTTATTTTTCTCGTACTTTCCTTACAACTATGGAGAAAAGGAAATGTGAAAAATATTTCAAAGGTGGGGAAGGGTATACAAAGTGTTTATAAGTCGAAAACCAAACACATGGGATAAGAGATATGGCTTTGTGAGATTCTTTGATGTCAAGAACGTGAAGAGGATGGAGAAGGAGCTAGACTCCATAAGGATAAGGGCGCTTAAGTTGCACGTCAACATCCCACGCTATAGAAAGGAGGAAGACAGTGGGAGAAAGGCGGTAAAATTGCAAAAATACGAAGATCCAAGAGCATGCACAAGAAGGGAAACAAGTCAAACGGGTGTATGCACGTGAAATGGTTGGGAGTAGAGCCATGAAGGTATGGAGAGTTAAAAATAAAGGTGGTAACTTGAAGAGGCAGAACTCACAAAAGAGAAAAGCAACAGGGAGTGAATCTGAGCGAAAGGGTCATCGCTTTCATGTGCAAACGGTGAAACAATGGTGAATTTTTGTACAATGGATTCATTGCGAGAAGATATGCTTCGGGAGGGTCTGGGTTGTATCAGAGCGCGGTACTTAAGTGATAAAGTGGTGCTTCTCACAGGAGAGGATGGTGTTTTGTTTAAGGATGTATTTAGGGTTAACAAGGACGCTCTAGCAAGTTTGTTTGAAATTCTTAGACCTTGGAATGAAACAGAGCCGAGAGGAATCAAGGTTGTGTGGCTAAGGTGCAGAGGTCTACCTTTGCATCTTTGGACCTATGATTATTTTCAGCGTATAGCATGTATGGTCGAGGAACTTGTGGAGGTGGATAAGGCAACGCTGGAGTGGGAACGCCTTGAGTTTGCAAGATTAAAGGTTAGCTGTTAAGTGGTCTACGGCTGAACCACTGGCCAAAGAAAATTAAGAAAGAAGATGAAGAAAAAAACAAGAGAGATTGAGGCAATTTTCTCATATATTCCTTTCTGAAAGCAAACATTACAATTTAAAGGGAAAACGTAAACTACTTCTAATAACTGGAAATGAAAACGTGGCCTAGTAACTATAAATGGAAACGTGGGCATCCCCATTATCTCCTTTACTTCAGCACAACTAATTCTAAGACTATTTCAAAGAAAGAAATCCACCACTCATTAGTTAACATCATAACAATCCACCCCACTTGAAATCACCTTGTCCTCAAGGTGAAACTG
>Ga0209489_102502_pt1 | contig 37373 bp, 22 predicted proteins | sample SiratrowhiteBW_FD_187527 | JGI IMG/M metagenome (GOLD analysis project Ga0209489, IMG submission 187527) | Root nodule microbial communities of legume samples collected from California, USA - Siratro white BW (SPAdes) (version 2) | ecosystem: Host-associated > Plants > Roots > Nodule | place... | reverse complement strand
TATATATATTAGTGATAAAATGTGGATGTCATGAAAAAACTTAAATTGAGATATGCAATAATTCTATTTGAATGATAAATGATAGATGTTTATGACCATTTTTCTTTTTTTTTAAATATGTTTTATGATTTTAAGTAGTAAAATAATAATTAATAAAAGTGATATTTTGATTTGACTTATATTTTAAATAACCAATACTTTGAATTGAATTTTATTGATCAAATCTAATAAACTATTATTATTCCATTGTGTAATTTCCAAACTTTGTATGGTAACTTACTTTGAACGTGATTTTCGAAATTAAATTAAAGAAATATCGAAAAAGAAATATATATATATATATATATATATCCAGGTTGAAAAATTAGTTGGAATAATCCTTTTTCTATAAAATAAAAGTGAGAGAAAGCTTTGGCTTTGTTTATTTTTAATGAATTACCATTTAAACGTACATTTTCAAGTTTTATTCAACTTGTTTTCATTCTTAATATAACACCATCATATAACACGATTACTAATGCATTTCCATTAACTTATTATCATATATTAAATTTCACAATACAATATTTTTGTACAAAAATGTTCATAAAAATAATTACTTTTATTAATAAAATGTTATTTTAGTAACGACATTATATATACGTTCTTAAGGAGTATTGAGACTAAAAATAATGCTTTTTTTTTAAGGTATTAACTCCAATAACAAATACTCATGTGAATTAGATTAAAATGAATGAACTTTTCTTATATTACTATTCACTATTTATAATCTTGAATGTAATGATTATCTTCTTATTTTTGTAAGAGAAAAATGAGTAATTTATTTTATCTGTATGTTTATTAAAAACTGTTATTTTGTCAGAAGTTAAATGTTTGTTCAAATATAGATCAGGTGAAGAGACTAATAAGTGGGAATGACTGCAAACATATCGGTCTAAGTGGGAATGACTGAAAACATATCGGCATGGATTGTCTGTATGGTATGCGGCTCATGAAAATAGCAGCCAACATGTTGACTTGGGTGATTGGCAACTATCATAAGGTGTGTTCCTGATTAGCCCTATAATACAATGCATAAACATATTAAACTTAAAAAGATTTGGTTATATGATATATATTTTTCAATTAAGAAAAAACGTATTTACGAGTACATACTAAAATAATAATTGTACTAATGAAGTTTTTGGTCCATAACACTAATGGAGTCATGGGCCCAAAAAAGAAGTATGGGCTCCCTTCTGTAATCTGTTGAATGATGAGAGCAGGGTTTCGTTCTGCGTTCAACAGTTATCCGTTCCATATTATTTAGATAAGAGCAACCTTTGTTTGAATGTGAACAAACATAGCGTAAGAACGTAATAAGATATATTAAAATTATTTTTATATATTTACAGTTTATTATAAATAATATTTTTAAAGAAGCATGTTTATTCTTTTAAAGATGAATATTATTGATTGTCATTTTTCAATGAAGTTATCATTAAAAATATAGTAAATATGGTAATCCATTGATAAAAAAATTAAAGAATGAAAACAAAAGATTTATTTCTTAGTATACAAAGGTTCAGAGTTGAAAACTGTATTATATACACTACTAGGTACTCAACTCCAAAAGAAACAGCTAAAGCTGCAGAGGCAGAAGCTGATGAGTTCAATCACACAGCAGCTGAACTCTAGAAAATTAATTTCTCTTCTCACACAAGTGATGATATTTTGACTAAGGGATGAAGTTTTCATTGGCGAAACAAAGATCTGGTTTTGGACCACTTTGTGCATGTGATAATAGATTTTCATTGGCCTACACTTTGAGTTTAGAGCTCAAAAACTGTGGCCATGCACCGACTCCTCTTAACGTAGTTGGGTCTGTTCCGCAACCAACCCATTTAAAGCCACTGTCTTACGTGTGGACCATTTCACACCAAACCAACTTCCTCACCGTCACCTTCTAAACACATCCACTGTGCTTAATCCTCGTCTAATCGCAATTATCAATTTTTCATTATGTGCTTAATAACACTACAACTTCATTTTCAAACTTCCTAAGACCTAGGATTATACATACATGTAGTCGGTGCTCAAGTACAATGTCATATAACGAAAATATTTTTGTGGAAATAATGTGGACTAGTCATCCATATAGGGTATTTCACAATTGGACAAACACATTATCTTGTTATATAGAAGAATGCCATTTATGTAGTTGTCATGTGGAAGCTTAATTAGGCATTCATTTCTATTTCTTCTCTTAAATTAATTCCAAGGACGTGCTTCAATATCTGAATAATTTACATTGATGACTAGACATTCGGTGTCAGTTAACTAAATATAATATAATTGATTCTAATCCAATACTTTAAATTTAGTTAATGATATGATTATTGCCCTAATACGTGGGGATATTTCGTGACATGCATGGTATCAGATACGATGCTTTCTTTAGGTTTCTTTGTACGGGTGAAACTTTCTTTAACTGTGTAAAACAAGCATAAGGGATACATGCAAAAAAGAATATTATATATCTTGAAACTTTTGCACTAAGAGAAGGCAGAAATGAAACTCGTGGTTTATTTTGTCAACAATGAACAGCGTGGTGTCTGGGGAAGAAAACACGTTTCTAAGAAAGCTGAATTGAAATCACGTTTTGTTAGGGTTCTTGTACTGAAATAGGAAAAATAAAAAAGACTGATTTTTGAGGGTAGATCCAAATATGTGATGTGATAATGGGGTGACGGAAAGCAGACAGTGGAAGGAACAATGACAGCGGCGTAAGTTGGAATAAACAATTTTGTCGGTGCGTCTCAAAAAAAAAAAAAACTAATTTTTTTGAATAATTAATTTACTCATGCTTACACTTTCACAAAATGGAAAGACAAAAAAAAAATATGATTTATGTTTGTTCTTTTTTCACTTGGTCATTAATAATAAGATTAATATTATTATCTTATTTTAACTAAATAATTTAAACTATAATCATTTTTAAATACTAAAATTTAAATTCCTCAATTTATTGAAATTATGATATAGTTTTTAAATAATTGATTTTCTTATTTTAATTATTCATGTTATTTATTAATTTTAGATATTATGTAAATTAATAATTTAGTTTATGATATATTTACAGCTATGTATGATTTTTTGTTTGAGAAAAAAGTTGGTCAGGTTCAATTATAGAAAACACAATGGATAATAAGTCAAATGAAAATTTGAAAACTTAGAAGAGGTTACTTTTAAAATTATTTATTATTCTAGTAGAAATAGTTTCTTGAGTCTACCCAACACAGAGTAGAGATACAACAACTGAAGGTGCAAATTTCTAATACCTACATTATATCATGTCATGAATGTTATTATCCGTTATATAATACACTTAAGTATTTGTTTTGAGAGAAATAAATTTAATAAAAATATGATAAAGCAATATAATATTAATTAGTGTTTAATGTATATTATAATAAAGAATAAATAATAAGTTGTGATAATGATAAAAGTAAAGATAATGATATAATAATGATAGTTATAATAAGTACGATAGTAATAACAATATAATTGATTATAATATTAATGAAGTTTGCGATAATATTTATCATAAATATGATATGATAATAATGATAACAATAATAGGTCGTAAATAATACCAAGCGTATTAATAAATTACTAGTGATAACAACGTCAAAGAAAACATCAATAATAAAAATGGTGATATGATCATAATAACATAAAAATAACTATCATATTTTGTTGTCTTCTAATATAATGTTTTTGAAAATGTGATAATAATAAAACAAAAACAAATCATATATATTACTACATATAAAATATAATTAGAGTAAGATAAAATAGTTATCTCACTATTTTTACCAAATGGATCTTAAAATAGCGTCTATGAATTTTTATTAAAATTGAAAAGTAATTTAATATTTGAAATAATTTAAAACATAAGATAAAAATATAAGATTGTTTTTAATAGAAATTAATACAACCAAAATAGCTAAATTCACATATTAATATTAATACGATAACGAATTTTCGTCAAATTCAAGGAATTAATACTTGCCGAATCTAATTTTAAACTCTTTATAATAATTTTTGCATATATAAATTGTATACACATGTTACATTTAATGTTCCACTAAAATAAATTGACAAGACTCAACAAAGTGAATAACTTAAGAAAGAGACACTGCTACCATTACTTTTTTTTTTTCGCTTGATTAAATTTAAAAACTAAAATAAAAGTTATCTAAGTTGAGAATTTACTTATAAAATGTTGAAATTGGTGCGCTAGCCAAAATTTTGAAATAAGATAAGAAAAATAATTATATAAGTATGTCTAAATTTAAAACTTACTCGTTTCTCACTTATAAAAGTTAATTTATAAATAATGGTCTTCATGAGTTGTTATTTTGGGGAACGTGGACAATTGACCTTTGGAAATGCTATTATTATGTTGCTTTTTATTAATTCGAGAGTAATTATTATGTTTGTTGTGCTGTTATCAGTAATCTTTAGTTGATTGGTATGATAAAGAATCATTATGAGCTTCTTGTTTGTTCTCAGACATTTTATATTCATTGTTATCTTTCCTTTCGACTACGCGGGAATGCATTTAATTCAACTTGTATTTTTTTAATGAAAAATCCAAATGCTAATTAACTTAGAATCGTTTTAAATTAAATTCATATTTTTTTTTATTTGTAACAAAGTCATTAACTTTGAAACCATTTGAGTTGCATTGGATTGAAATTTAATAAGACTATTTTGGTATTAAAAATTCCTGTAAATTTTAAAATATTATGTAAAAATGTTATGATTTATAATTTTTTTAAAATTATGATTAAAATTTTGTAGTATGGATTTTGATGATTTATATTTTAAAGATTTTAGAAAAAATTTACGAATTCATACATTAAAAATAATTTCGTGAATTTAATAAAATTAAAAGAATACGAAAGTGAAGTAAAATAATAATAATAATAACAAGTGATGATAAAGGAAAATGACACTATCAGAAATCTTTTAATAATTAATTATTATAATTTCATTTTTTTCACCTATCAATTTATGTATTGGTGTAAGGATTTTTTTTATACGTATACATATACACATACACACATATATATAACATAAAACAATTTTATTTATTTATTTATTCATTTAAATACTTTATTTTTTAAAAATTTAAGAAATTTCTAAGTTCTCCTTAAGTATTTTAGACCAAATTTTTCTTTCTTTTGTCTTTTAAAGCATTTAATTTAAAAGATAATATGCCAATTTGAGTTATTAGATTTTTTTTTATTTAAGTAGATTTTTTTTTCAATACTCCAATTTCCTGTTTATTTTTAGTTATATATATATATATATATATATATATATATATATATATATGTGTGTGTGTGTGTGTGTGTGTGATTTGATTAGAAAAGATTAATATTTGTTATTTTAATATATTTGATTTTTTAACAAATGCTTGGTTTTGGATTAAATTTTAGGTTAGATACTTATTTATGAACTTTTGTAGTGTTAATCTTAATTGAGTATGAAAATAAGTATTATGGATTTTGTTAAAGAGATGTAAAATATTATATCAACAAAGAATATTAGACGACACAATTGTTTTTTTTATACATGTGAGCATATTTGTGAATAAGACTTATGTACCTTGAGTTATGGATAGAAATTTGAATAGTTTCTACTTTCTTAAAAAGTGGTTGTTTTGATTTAATTGGAAACAAAAATTTAATTTTGATAATTATGCACCTTGTTCAAGCATTCAAGTGAGGACATTTGCCTTTCAAGTTATAATAGTGGTTTGAGAGAGAAATCATATCTGGTGATATCTTTTATAATAATATACATTCTTCCATGTTGTTTAATTTGAATAATAAATTTAAAATTAGGATCTTACTGTGCAATACTAACGAAGATCATCTTTCTATCAGTTCAATTAGAAATTCATAATTTTTCGTGAAGAAAATTATTAACTATTAAACCTGAATGTCTGTACTACCTTTAATAAAGTGAAAAAAAGTACATGTAAAAGAGAGAGAAATAATCAATAGTCTCTTGGACTTAAATGTGATATTTTGATATATATATATATATAGAGAGAGAGAGAGAGAGGTAATTACACATATTACTACAATATTGCATAAAATTAATTAAAACTATTATAAAAAAACAATTAATCGAATATTTATACTTTTAATCTATAACAATTATGTACTTAATTAATATTAAACCTCTATATATATAATAATTATTAACAGAGATTAAATCTAGTAATTGATTTTTGTTGTACACATTTTTTTTTATCTTAGTATCATTGCATGAATAAAATTTTTATAAGTCACAGCAAATCTTAGGTAAAGAAAATCAATTTCATTATCTCCATTCAAAATTTTGAGTTTTAATGGGATACTACCATACTTATTTATACTATTTGAAGATCTTTATTTAATAATGTAATAATTTGTATGAAAAATTCTTAATCCAAGACACTTCTTAATCTCATAACCTTTTACAAGAAGGTGTTTAAAAGATGTGTACTTAAGACAGTTGATAGAAAGAGAATAATAACAGCAGTGCAGGGCTATATCAATCTACCTTTTATTTTGAAATTACGGCTTCCACATTTTTAACGGTGCAATCTTGTAACAACTGTTCCTTTACGTTAACATACACAAACTATTTATATTTTTTAAAATGTTATTTTTAATTTAATACTTTTTATTTAAGAGTTTAGAAATTATGTAACGTAATTGTAATGTAACTTTTTTTACCGTGTCATTTATTCAATACTATTTTTTTTCATTTAATAATTTCATTTGATATTGTTACTCTAGAGTTTAGTGATTATTTTGAAAACACTCAAACTGAGAAACATGAGTCTTGTGGAATTGGTCCCAAAGTGAGGTTTAAATATTTTGAACGTGAAACAAAGATAGGGCAAAGTTGCTTGAGATGGTTGCATCTAAACATACAGAAACATGATAATATAGAATCATTGTGATATCATTAGGAAGGCCTTGCAGATCATATTCTATAAAAAAACACAAAGAAGGGATTGAAAAAAGGGAAATTAACAATGATTGAGTAAACATATTGTATGTGGAAGAAGCTTGTATGGCACACATAAGTACTTTTCATTTTTGCTTGTACCAAGGCTTGGCAAACGCAATCTCTTTAATAGCAGGGAAATCGCTTTTGATATAAGAAATTGACCAACTTTAGCCATTAAAGAAGCATTTTTGGTGAGCTTAAAACTCGTGCACATTGACGTGTTAACTATTTAGAAAGATAACAAATAGACCAACCCTGTGCATGCACATTGCAACATTTATGAAGCCTACTTAGCAACCCAAGACTCCAATTACTTCACGATTTTTCTAATTCTCAACATCTACTCTCACCCCAACCAGCTATGCATCACACATATATATACCATTTAGATAGTTATATAATACCTGATTTTCAAGAACTTAAACGGTTTTAATCTCTTAAGCTTCATTGTACATAGAATTTGCGAACTTGACATTAGAGTCTAAATACCTAGATTGTATACTCACCCCTATTCTCAATTTTAAGTCATTTAATTATATAATATCATTTTTACTTTTATTTTAAAATAATTGTATTTTCTACTTTTTAAATTTTTTCTAAAAGTAATTTTTGCTTGAAAATGATATCGACTACCAAAAGCTAGCATAGAGATTTGAATTAGTCATTTATCACAACATTGATTAAGAATAAAGCAAACAGAAAATGAGTTTTTTTTTATTGGGTGTCTATGTACACATGAGTAACAATACTAAATATACTAGTAAGAGTTTAATAACTTAATCAAACTTATTGTATAAAATCAAATTAATCCTGATTTATTTTCAGTTAATATATATATAATTATTTACATGATACTTACTTGTTTAACCCCACTCTTCTCTTCAAGTAAAACGTTTTCCTATTTGAACTTCTTATTGTGTGCTCATGAATGTAGCATAATTAATCCTATAAGAAACATTGAAGATACATAATAATCAGTATATTAGAAAAAAAACAAAAGTCAAATGACATTTGATGGTGTAAAGTAATAAAAAATATTTGATAATATATTTCGTTGTTTTACCAGTATTTCAAAACACTTTGAAACTCATCATCAAAGATTGAAGAGTGAGTGTCCTGAAAACATTGACTGAAAAAATGTTAAATTAGAAGTAAAATACTATTACATTAAAAAATGTCTGTAACTCTTTAAATAACTACAAAAAATAAGTTATATCTGATTTGAAACTGAGAAAAATAAGTTAGAAGGTGGATCCTGCAAAAAGTAAAGGAAAAAAGTGTTCTGGTAATAAATGGAGGGAAACAGGAGGAGTTGGCATGAAATGACAGTGGAATTTTAACAAGAGTCAACAGAACATGGTGTTGTTTTCCTCATTTGGCACACAGAGGCACATCCAAGTACTGCAAAATTCACCCTTGCGAGTACAACAAACAAGTAAAACTTGTAGGGATAGTTTCACGTTCTCATTTTGTGGGGCTCCCTCCCAAAATGATCCGATCCTATTTTAGCTACATCGTAGGCATATCTCACCCTTTTAAAACACAATTCAAACTCCCATTTGGGGCTCTAGTGTTCTGAGTCTTCACTTTTCTTTTTTACCAATTCCCTCCACTCCTAAAATCTCTAGGAGGGAAGGGGGGGCAGGCCAATGGAGATGGACACACAACCACATAAGAAACACCATTTTGGAACTTCCTACATCTCCTTCCTAGTACACCATTGCTGTCTTATCACCCTCTTAATCTCCAACTTCTTCAGCACCACCACAGCTTTTGATTATGCTGATGCCCTTTCAAAGAGCCTTCTCTACTTCGAAGCACAACGCTCTGGGAGGATACCTTACAATCAGCGTGTCACTTGGAGAGATCATTCTGGCCTCACTGATGGTTTGGAAGAAGGCGTAGGTCCAAGTTTTCAATTATACCCACATGCCACAACTCATCAAAATTTGTCTTTTACTTTCATGGTATGCCAAATTCCCTCTCAAAAGTCTTAACTTTTTTTTTGTAGGTGGACTTGGTGGGAGGGTATTATGATGCAGGGGATCATGTGAAATTTGGTCTACCAATGGCATTCACCATCACAATGCTCTCGTGGAGTGCCATAGAGTACAGGCAACAGATTGAAGAGGCAGGTGAGTTACAACACACATTGGAGGCCATCAAATGGGGCACTGATTATTTCATCAAAGCTCACACAAGCCCAAATGTCCTATGGGCTGAGGTACTAACTAATTCAAGACAAAAAAATCTATGCCAATTTCAGAAGTTTAAGGATTTTGATACACTGTTATCAAAAGAAACTCATTTAATTATTGACACGAAAAAACAACTATACCAAAGTTTTTAGATTTTTCTGGCCACCATATCATCTCTTCCAACTGAATCCAATTCATTATTCCCAGTGTTTTACTCAGAGCCATTGGTTTAGGCGACTGAATGGAATTCTGAAATGAGTGATCTTTTTCAGGTGGGTGATGGTGACACTGACCATTATTGTTGGCAACGGCCAGAGGACATGACGACTTCACGGCGAGCTTTTAAGATCGATGAGAACAATCCCGGTTCAGATCTGGCCGGAGAGACAGCAGCAGCTATGGCAGCTGCATCCATTGTGTTCAGAAAAACAAACTCACATTACTCTCACTTGCTTCTGCACCATGCCCTGCAGGTGAGTTAGCGAGTGATTAGCCAATTCTTTGTGTGCTAATTAAAGTTTGATTGATTGTGCTTTATTGATAGGTTTGGACTAGGTGCCACAATTAATAATAATCGTAGGAGCAACTTTTGTGTGACAATCTCAGTTTCAAAACTAATAATTGGGTACGAGAAATTAAGGTTCATTAACGAGTGTTGCTATAGAACAGTCTTTAAGTTATTATTAGGACTAGATTAAAAATGAGAATTAATGAATGGATGAACAAATAGTAGTATTTATTGTGTGTGTGTTTTGTAGTTGTTCGAGTTTGGGGACAAGTATAGGGGAAATTATGATGCTAGTGTCGGAGTGGTAAAGAGCTACTATGCGTCGGTGAGTGGATACATGGATGAGTTGTTGTGGGCTGCCACGTGGCTTTACAAGGCCACCGACAACAAAATGTATCTTGAGTACGTTCTTTCCAACGCTAATACCTTTGGTGGCACTGGTTGGTCCATTTCAGAATTCAGCTGGGATGTTAAGTATGCTGGTCTTCAACTCATGCTCTCAAAGGTAAATTTTTTCTCACTCTCAACAAACCCCTTTTATTTCATTTTCTCCCATGTGACTTCCACTTTTCTGGGTATCCAACTTTATCTAGATTTTGCTTTTGTAACCTCAAAAATCAAAATGGTGGAGTATGCAGCAATTAAGGTATATTAATTAGTATACTATGCAGGGTATTAAAGACACAAAAACTAAATAGTGTATCCAAGCACAAAGCCATGTGCAGCTACTGCTTTAGCTTTGCAACAAAGTGCAATTAAAGTGGTGTGGCTTATGGTTGAGCCCATTGTTAGAAACCTTAAGTACACAGACCCTTGAACACCTCACTTCACTACCCCTCCTTTTTTTTACCCTTTTAATAAATAGTGGTAAATGAGTAATGAGGTAGGGCATCCTTTGGACCCCTTTGGCACAAAACAAAACATGTGAAACGTAAGTGGAAATAAGTAAAAAATTATGTTAGAAACTGTTTTAATTTATTTTTTTTAAAATATTAATTAATAAAAAAAAATAAAAAAAATCAAGTAATTAACTGCTCTCAACTATATCATTTGTCTTAATCCATTAGTCCAAAATACGTCTTTCTCTGTATCCCATGCCACTTTTAAAAACAAAAGAATTTGTCTTTTGAGGACACATAATCATATCCAAACTGAATACTATTTATCTCCATCGGATCAGTTAAAAAAACCACAAATTTAATCCAATCAAGACCGAACATAATTAAATTGTTGAACTTTATAATTAGACTTGACCCCACCCATGTGTACACTTTTTTGGTGAGAATAAAAATTATAATAATTTGAACATCGAAAAAAAATGATTATGGATGAACATGAAATCTATGTGAAGGAATGATTAACTTAGAATCAAATGTCAACAAGCATGAAGTGGGTTAAATCATAGTAATGTACCAAGTATCTGCACTCTAACTACAGTTTCATGTTTTGCAGCTCTTAAGAGAAGAAAACGAGAAGAAACATAGAGATATACTTGAAGAATACAGATCAAAAGCAGAGTACTACATATGTTCATGTCTCAACAAAAATAACGACAGCAAGGATAACGTGCAACGAACCCCGGGTGGATTACTCTATATCCGAGAGTGGAACAACATGCAATATGTTTCAACAGCTGCATTTCTGCTTTCAACATACTCTGATTTCCTTCAGAACACAGATCAAAAGCTGAATTGCCATGGGGGCACAGTGGATCATGAAGAAATTCATAATTTTGCTAAATCACAGGTTGATTACATTTTGGGGTCTAATCCAGTGAACATGAGCTATTTAGTAGGGTATGGCCATAACTACCCTAAAAGGGTGCACCACAGAGGGGCATCCATTGTGTCTTACAAAAAGAACAAAGGGTTCATAGGGTGTACCCAAGGGTATGATAATTGGTATGGTAGCCAAGAACCTAACCCTAATGTTCTTGTTGGGGCTTTGGTTGGAGGGCCTGATGGGCAAGACAATTTTGAGGATCGAAGGAACAATTTTATGCAGACTGAAGCATGCACATACAATACTGCTCCCTTAGTTGGTGTTTTTGCAAAGTTCTTGCATATAGAAAACCACAAAACAGTTCAAGATTGTAATTCACTTTTGGTTGCTTCCTTCAAATAATATATACTAAATTATTAATACAGTATATGTTATCATAAATAAGTCAAAAGCCAACTCTTTTTCCATTATTTTTTTTCCTCATTGGTGAGTGATTTATAGAGTTTGATTGAGATTTTATTATGGCCTCAAATGTACTTACATTATAGATATAAAAAAGTCTGTATTTCTTGTCTCAGACACATTAATACCATTTCTCTAATGACATCAGCTTCTTGTTCATTCTTGCACATTAATACTCAGTGACAGAATTTCATTTTGGTTTACCAGAAAGAAGGCTGATAAAAGCAATTGTCTTTTACTTTGATCAAGATGGCTTCAGCAATGTTTTCAATCAGCTGTGTTTCAAGCTTATAAAGAATAAGTGGAATCTTGCATTTAATTGAATTGTATTTTGAAATTCAGAATTAGGATAACTTATTTATGAATAAAAAAGCCAAACTGAAACATTCTAATGCAAGAGATCGAAGCCAGGAATAATAATTACCATAGAAAATAAAGATGATTGATGTGATTTCATAATAATGAACTCTCCTGCTGACATGATTTAATATTGAGAACAACATCATTTCTATAGAAGGCAATATTATTAAAATGATAATATATATCCTAATTTTATGTTTGACGGGAAGCTGTAAACATTCAGACTTGCATTTTTATCTTAAAAAATTAGTTTAAAAACTAAAAATATATAAATTAAAATAAAAATTATTAAATAAAAATACTAATCATACTTGTCTTTTTCCCTAAAAATCTAATTGAAATATTCTCAAAAGTGTTTTTATTACAATAATGTTATATCATTTACAGTCTTGTTATTATAATTTTTACCCTATCTTTATTTTTCAGATATTATTCCTGAAAATAGATTTTTTTTTTCTTTACTCACCCTCTTTTACAATTTTACATGTTTTAGATTGCATCAACGTTTTACTATGGGAACCTTTTCTTCTCCTGCTATCATAGAATAAAATGTTGACACCAGCAAATATTCTACCAAATATGGTATCGGAACATGTTAAATCGTGTTATACTTTTGTTACAATCTTTCTTTTTTCTTCTTTGTTGATTAGTGGATGTAAAATCTTCTACCACTAAAACTAAGTTAATCCTTCATGGACTAATCCTTAAATTTTTCTAGTTCCCATTACTGGCATCTTGGAAAAAATTTAGGAATAATTTTTATTTCTCCTATTAAATGAGATCAATTACCACTCTTGAAATAAGAACACGTGACATACTCTTTTATAAAAAAATAAGTTGAAATCCATTAATAGAAACATCATAACTCCACAATACAGCGACCCTCTCTTTGAAGAATAAGAAAGATGCAATATCATAGTTCTTTTATGGACCATTCCTATTCTATCTTCTCAAATTGCAAACAAGGAAAAATATATGTATTGAGTTTTATACTAATCTTAAATTTCTATGGGAGAAGTTTGAATATCTAAGGCCTATACCAAATTGTATATATAATATAACATCTGACCTTAAAATTCCATGGGAAAAGCTTGAATCTCTAAGGCCTATACCAAATTGTATATATAATATAACATTTAGATGTGCTTTGTCCAAGATTTATGATAAATACTCATAATATATGATGTGTTTCTTGAAGGTTTTAGGTGAAAGCTTTTACTATTTTACCTTTTTCAAGATTTACTATTTTTTAACATTATTTGAACCTTCTCTAATTCCATAATTTGTTTAATACACTATATATTTTCGAAAATATATCATATATCCTAACGATGTTAAGGTTGTTTATCAATCAAATTTAAAATTTTATTTCGATAATGTAAGAAGAAATTTTTTATTACACGTAAACCCTTGATCTAATGATTGTGTCATCCAAGTTTATAACTGTGGAGCTATCATTATGGGTGCCATGAAAACCTTCAGCTGGTTTTATCATTGCTATTGATCATTGAAGAGTTGCAAAAGTTATTTTGAACTTACCTAGTTAGTTCCACACAACAAGTTCTGTACAAAGGGAGACTCTCATTGCCATTGTCAAAGTACTGACCACTTCAAGTTTTCCAAGCCATGATTCATTCTTAAATTTTTTCTGGTTATGGTATCTCTAGGACATTACGCGGTTATAGTAGGTGGGAGTAGTTTTGCACTTTACTATCTGATATATTGTCTTCTAAAAATATAATAATATCTAAAAATCCGTAACATTATTGTATTGATTCTTGCCAAAATTTTGTCACTCTTCACGAATAGCGAAGTGCAGTAAAAAATGTTTGATCTTGAATAGAACATGCACGAACGAATGGTCAAATGATTATTTTATTGATGCATTTATTTAACTATTTCACTGTTTTAAATATAAATTCAGGTTCCTTTTACAAAATAAATTGAGGAAAAAAAATCAGTCAATAGAAAAGCATATGAACAAAAGATGCCTCAATTTATTAGAGAGAGGATAAATATATTAATTGTGTGTGGAAGGTACTTGTTTTGGGTGATGTAACTGTTGAAAGTGATAACATTGGATTTGTTTGGTTGCACAAAGTCCAGATTTCTTGCCTTTGAGGAATGCTTTTTGGAGGACATAGGATAAATGGTTCCATGTTTGGTCAGTGGTCAACTACAGTCAACGCAAACTCCATCATCATCTATCAGTGGGGCAAATAAAGTTGTTTCACTGTGCTGTGGACAGACAGACATGGTGATGTTACTAAAAGCTTTGTTAAATGGCAATGAAATTGAATTGCCTAGTTACAATTTGCTTCATGAATTCCCTTTTTCCAATGGATAGACCTCAATATTTTAAATACTACATTTTTTTTAGCTACATTGTATATTTATATTTTTCTTTATATTCTCATTCTCTAGATATCAGTTAGTACAACGATGATTATGCATTTTTTTTTCTTCTTTTACCACATACCACTTACATATTATTTTTAATTTTTCGAAAACTATATTATTAACATAAAGTATTTTTTTACCTAAATCTTAGATTTTAAGTAAGGAGATAGAATCTAAACTCTTATATTAATATAGATAATCTTTTTATTAGAGTTAAATATTATATTTAAGTACATATAAACCATAATTAAAAATAGTTTAAGTTTGATCCTTTAAATTAATAAAAAAATAGTTCAAAACATGGCTTTTAAAATAATCATTCTAAATTTAATAAAGTTATCATAATTAAATAAAATAATATTATACAAGTAAGATGTGGTAATTACATTAAATTAAAAGTTAAAAATTATGGGCATTTAGTAAAAATATTAATGCTTAATTATTTTTAGATTATATTATTTGTTTGAGACAAGTTAATTTAAATTTTTGAATGAAGTTTCAAGTTTAAGTTTAATCGTTTAAAAAAGCATTAAAGTGAGAATATTTTACTTTAGTAAAGCCGGATTTTTTTAATAAAGGTTAATGATAAATTTTAAAAGATATTTGGTACCAATAAAAATAGTAAGAAAATACTTCACTATTTCCAATCTAAGAGTATTAATTTTACAGAGACTTTTTGACTATCTCTTCCGAAAAAAAAAATTGTCTTTAAAAGATTAAATAAAAACGTGACTTTGCGACAATATCTTGCAGAAAAAGAAAAAAGAGGTTTTTGTCTCATAAAAATTACGTATATTTATTTCCAAATTTGAAAATTGTTTCATTCAATCCTGTGTTTATTTATTTATATCGGAAAGCGTATATAAAAAAGAGAAAAGAATTTGTTTATATGACAACCGAAAGTTTCATTTTGTGTCTGCCATTGGTCTCAAATCGTGAGAAAGTTCCCTTTTTATGATCTCTGAGAAAGAATTGAATTCGAAGTCGTGGCTTTTGGGCAAATGGGTATCGATCAACGTCGGTGGCGGTGGTGGAACGCCATCGTTTTGATCGGAATGGTCAGCGTTACAGTAACCGTTACCAGTTCCGACAGTCACGAGAAGCAGGAACAAGTAGTCTCTCGAATTGCCTTCGGATCATGCTCCAACCAGAGCGCTCCTCAGGTTTCAAAAAATTTCCTATTTTGTTTTTTACTTTTTCTGTTTTTATTCTTGTTTTGTCTTTGTCTTTGTTTTATTTTTACCCGTGCTGCAGTGTCGTGGAACTGATATACTAATCATTCTGTTTCTTTGTTTCTACCACGATGTCTCAATTCTTGTACTAACATGCTGTTGCAGTCCCAATATTACGTCAGCTTTAAGCGAACTGCAGTTTTTTTGTACTCAACTTAGAAAGGAAACCGCAATAACAACAACAATTATGTAAATTTCTGTGAACAAAAGAAATTTGATTAATTTTATGTAACAAGTAACAAACCAACTGTTTCTGTTTATAATTTTCCCTGGATTGCAAACTTTTACCACCAAAAACCATTCATGCTGAACCAAAAGCTAGACAACTATTTATTTGACGTTGTACTAGGCAGAATGCTACTGTATGGTCTTTTGCAGTATTTCTTAACCAAGCCATCCAAATTGTATTTCATCTGCAACTAAATTCAAGAAATCACAGAGCTAACTTTGGTGCTTTTTTGTGGTTGTAGTTTGGGTTTACAAATCGTTCATTGGTTTCTTGTTTGACAGCTTTAGGCTAAAATCCTAATATTTCTTATTATTTAGGCTTTTAATTGCTACGATTTCAGGATGTTGTTAACTTCTTCATGTCAGATCATTAACATATGTGTATGGTGTGTGTTTGCCAGCCCATTTGGGATGCAGTGGTGGACTTCCGTCCCCAAATTTTTATATGGCTGGGTGATAACATTTACGGGGACTCCAAACGCCCTTTCAAAATATTCGGACGGGAAAGGACTATTGGGCCGTGGAAGAATGTCCCACGATTTGTTCCTTCCTCTGAGCAGGAAATGAAGGCTAGATATGAAAAGGCTAAGTCTAGTCCTGGATATGTTCGACTTCATCAGAATGCTAAGGTGTTTCATCCTAAGATTTTCTACTTGTTATTGTTATCTGGTTGAGATTCTTATTGAAAGCACATTGTTGAAATGTCTGAGGGTTTGTTGAATTCTTATACGTATCTTGGCTTGACTTTCACATTTGGTTTGTTAATAGGTTATTGGTACATGGGATGATCACGATTATGGATTAAATGATGCAGGAAAAGAATTTGAAGGAAAAATCACCAACCAGAAGTTGCTTCTTGATTTCTTGGATGAACCTCAAGATAGCCCACGGTGGGTGGATAATCTCCATTGCTGCATTATCGTGTTGGACTGATCTTAATACTACATGTTGTGTTATTTGATTTATTCTGCCTAACATATTGAATCATTCTCTTGATTATGAGGGTAGTTTTCCAACAGTATGACACTTATGATTGTATTGCCTGTGAAACCTCTTTTTTCTTCATGGAGAGTGAAGATGGGTTTGCATGTCTAGCTGATTATGTATTCTCCCATTCACAAATTTTGATAGGAAGCAGATGTTGATTTAGATACTTACCCTATCTTCTCATTTCAGGCGCAAACAGGCTGGTGTATATGCCTCATATACTTATGGTCCTGTAGGTAGAGATATCAAGGTATTGACCAAATGCAATATAATATTCTTTCTCAAATTCATAAAATTCTTTCTAAATTATTGCCCCCTGGTAGGATGGTAGCCATTACTTGATCATTTTATGTCAATAATAAGACTTGAGAGTTGCTTTTATATTGTGTTTTAACTTTTAAGCACGCATCTTGTGCTAATACTGCTTTTACTGTGGATTGGTGAAAACTGTTCAGATTGTACTCTTAGATACTAGATATCACAGAGACCCTGTTGGAAGTGATGGTACCATTTTGGGGAATTCACAGTGGTTGTGGTTGGAGAAAGAGCTCAAGGGTCCACCAACGGCTCTTACCATAATTGGATCTTCTATTCAGGTACAACAATTACTGATAATGCCAGACATTGATCAAAATTATTCATAAAAATGAACATGATAGATTTATTACATCTGGCATCTTTGAGATTTGGCTACATTATCAACTATTAGACCTGTGTTTTTGAAAGTGTATATCTAAATTTGACTGGAAGCGATTATTTTATTGACTTAGAAAGTTGTTTTCTATATTCTACTAGCTTTGGGTGTTTTTCTTAGGAAAATCGTGCTGATCTCAATATATTATGTTGCCAATAAGAAATCATTTGTACATTCCTTTTTTGGTATTGATTGTGGTGGTTTGTTTTGTGTTACATTATATAGTTAATCTATATGTCAGGTTATATCAAATCTTTCAGCAACCATTCATCCACTGTTTGCAATGGAGTCATGGGGTCGTTTTCCAAAGGAAAGAGACCGGCTTTTTAAATTAATAGCTGATAGTAAGGTAATAAATTTCAGTACATTCATATTCTACTTCTTTTTTTTCATGTTTTACATCTTTGTTGTTAAAGGGAATTACATTGGTATCATTCACGTTGGTGTAGCGAGTACTCATTTCACTTCTCATTAGTCTTTTCTATGCAGAGAGCTGGAGTATTTTTTATCAGTGGAGATGTTCACTTTGGGGAAATCACGAGATATGATTGTGCTGTGGGCTATCCACTTTATGATGTAACCTCAAGTGGGGTTACTCAATCAGTTGAGGAAGTTGTCCCACCTTTCCTGCGTTCTTTTGTGAGATTTGTAGCATTGTTGACCCCATCTACAATGAGAGTAAAGGGCCAAAACTGCAGATACAAATCTTGTATATACGGTAAACTTTTCCTTCTTATTTTTGGGTAAGGATCTTTATATTGCGTTTCATGTTTTGATGTTTCAAATGTGGGTTTTCATTAGGTCGGGCAAACTTTGGAACTATTGAAATAGATTGGGACTCTCACCCAGTGACTTTGAAATTAAAAGTCCGGGATAAAGAGAGCATCACGGTTATAGGTGTTGATGTTTCATTGACCGAATTGCAATTATCAAATTCAGAAAGTTTTGACAAAGCAAAAGCAGGACATGATAATCAGAAGCATTGCACCCTTGAAGTTAGTCTGCCATGGCTTGTAAGATATCGCCTGGCGATCTTGTTCTTTTGCACCTTAATTGGTAAGTCACTTACTTCTAACTTCCATCACTAGCATAGCAAGTGATCCTTTGTGTGTGTCTGTTATTTAGTTTGTCTGTCACTCTTTTAATGTGACATGCTAATATTATAGTATGATGATTAAATTGAACTGTTTTCTTTGTTTTCACTAATTTGCTTACTATCAGCCGATTTCAAGGGATATTTTAATTGTTTTTTGGCTGCAGTGTTGCTTGTTGCATTCCTAGTGCTAGTTTACACTTGCTTCAGACTTTTCAGACTAGAAAGCTGCAAAAGAAAGCACGATTGATGCAAGTAGCTTCATACACTGTCAGCAAAATGAGCATGTGCTATCTCTTTTCCTTTTTGTAGATTTAACATCCGTGGTTATAGGTGAATAAGATGTATAGAATTCTTCTACTGTTTCCACTAATCAATCCTTTATCAATGTGGACAATTAGGGTGTGTTTGATTTATATTTTCAGAAATTGTTTAGTTTTCAAAATGTATCTAAGCAAGGTTGTTCTGATAGCTTGTGAAGGGTGGTGCAAGACACAAAACTGGAATTGAGGGAGAGGTCAGTTGAACTAGATGAGAACAGGAGTTAAGAGAAAAATCTCCCTACTGTTTTTGTTTTCGATGGGAATTTGATTGTTGAATGGTGAGAAATTATTTTAGAAACAGTTTTTAAAAGCAATTGGTTTTTAGGTTCAATTTGTGATTTGACCATTTTATTTGATGCCTTATTTGATTTATTTGTTAGTATTTCATAAATTTGTGTTCTGTTATTTTCTAAAAGCATGGGTTTTCAAAATTGCTGTGCACTTTGAAACACATAAAGAGATAGAAAAGAAAAAGAAAATTGCAAATGAATTAATTGAGTGTACATTATGGGAGAAGACACGTACTTGGTAGCACTGCTTCAGAATCAGTTTATTACACAACTATATGCCAAGAAAAAGAGGACCTTTTACCATAGCTATGACAACTTTTTTAAAAAGTTTTACAAAAAAAAAAAATGCAGAATGTGTTTCAAAACACGATTTTAAATGAAAAAAAAATATTTTAAAACATTACTTTGTAGTTTAATTATGTTTAGTTTAATATAAGAAAGCCTTATTTTAAATATGACTTCTGAAATTTTTTATTTTAACATATGAAAAACTAAAATTATGTTTTTAACACAATTTTCATATTTACAAACATGATTTATCTATTGCTTTGTTCTTTTCTAAATCTACCCGATTATGTGAATTACTTGAAAAAGAGAAATGCGAGTCTATTTTTTTATCATCAATGGAGGGTATAGATTCAATGGAAGAAAAAAGCAATTAAATGCGGTTGAATTTTTTAATTTTCTAGATAGTTTTTGAAATTTTAACTTCTTAGTAAAAAAGCTTATTCCACGGACTAATTTGTATAAAATAAAAGTTTCTAAAACCAAAGTTACTAAACTGTTTAAGGCAATTGTATCGTGCACTCCGAAAAATAATTTCTCAAACTAATCTTAAAAATGAAAATTACATCTAGATTAGTTAATCTCAAGTAAAAAAGTGCAGAATTATTTTAAAGTAACTATGATTTTTATTCTTTTTTATGTTTAGTTTTAACCCAAAAAATTTCTAACATACAGTGATAAAATGAGTGAATTTTTATCCATTTTACGTTTCCTTTATAAAGAAACAGCTATGACAAATTGAAAACTATGGCCTACCTTAAGACAAATCCGCCAAAGAAGACGAAAAAAACTCAAGTTTCTTATTCTTACAAATAATTCAAATTTAAAAAGCTAATAAAAAATCTAGGATAATTTATATATAATTTGTTTTCTATTAGTATTAAAGAAATTATGTTATAAAATAAAAACACCATTTTTGGTGTATTTAGCAAATCAAATTAAACTCAACCATACCACCAGGAAGTCAACCTACCCTAATGCCCACAAAGTTTATTTGATGCAACTTCCTCTCTTTTTCCTCAACCTTCATTCTCAGTTGCATTTAAGATAGTATTGTTATGGTCAATTAATAATTGGCACACCACTGTTTCAAATATAAAATATAAAAATTGAAATATACATATAAACTTCTCTTAGCGTTTAGCATCTGTCCTGTTCTTGAATTCCACCTGTCTTCTACTGCTCCAAATATTGTTTCTTACAATAATACCCATTTCATGTCTCCATGGACATTTGTTTCTTCTCTATTTCAACCTGTCATACAATTTTATTTTACACTTCCTTTTGTTTTCATTTCAAATTATAATTTTCAAGCTAAAACAATAGTTGCGTGTGTGGAGGGTACATTATCCAACCGCATAGGCTGCGGAATCTTGCATTTGGTCTAAAGTCAAACTACATTTATCTTCCAACTTGGTCAATTCTACGTCGTAGCAGAAAACGAAAGAACAAGACAAGTTCATACTTCACACTCTGCAGAAGAATTACAAAAAAATCCAGCTTTATTAAAATAATGTTTTACCCATAAGAACAATTATTCAAAGTGAACATTAATGTGAATCCAAGTAAAAATAAGCACAGCATTTCAAAGGTGGAAATTTCCGAAAGCAAAACGAGTTTGACGGGGTCGCCACCCCATCCCTTACGTTTGGTTTAGAACGCAAAAAAGATTGAAACTTGATAACACAAGAGTCACGCGTTCTTTGAATTTAAGCTCAGCACACCCTCCAAACCAAGAAAGCACTCATTTTTTCTTCACCACGCAAAAATGGCCACGGTGGTGTGGCCCGCCGCCTCCGCCGTAACACTGTTACTCCTCCTCCTCTGTTCCTCCATCCCAAAATCTGAATCCCAACAAGCGTATGTCAACAACAAACAACTAACTAATTGCACCGATCACGAAACCAACGCCACAAATGGCAACCTTTGCAACAGTGTTCCATCGTGCACATCCTACCTCACCTTCAAATCTTCCCACCCAGATTACGCCACCCCTGTCTCCATCTCTTACCTCCTCAACTCTAACACCACCGCCATCGCTGCCGCCAACAATATCACCGACGTCCAATCCATCCCCACCGACACCCTCATCACCGTTCCCATCAACTGCTCCTGCTCCGGCCGCTACTATCAGCACAACGCCTCTTACACCATCAAAACAGATGGTGAAACATACTTCTCCATCGCCAACAACACCTACCAGTCCCTCACCACGTGTCAGGCTCTCACGGGCCAAAACACCTACGACGTACAAAGCCTCGTTGCCGGTCTCAACCTCCACGTGCCTCTCAGGTGCGCCTGCCCCACCCAGAAACAGAGCGAAGCAGGGTTCAAGTACTTGCTCACTTACTTGGTCTCTCAAGGAGAAACGGTTTCTTCCATTGCTGAAATCTTCGGGGTTGACGAACAGAGCATCATCGAAGCAAACGAGCTTTCTGCTGATTCCTTTGTTTTCTACTTCACGCCGATTTCAGTTCCTTTAAAAACAGAGCCTCCGACTACTTTAATGAGAGCAGCGGCTCCCCCGGATGACTCCCCGTCACCGCCGCCGCCTCCGGCGGCGGACGGAGATTCGGACTCTTCCAATAAATGGGTCATTGTCGGAATCGTGGTTGGGGTTGTTTTGCTGCTGCTTGTCTGCGCTGCTCTGTTTTTCTTCTGTTTCTATCGGCGGCGACGAGTACAGCCGCCATCTCCGACTCCGGCGGCGAAGGCTTTCTCGGGCCCCACCCACAAACAGAGTGAAGAAATGACTCTTCCGACGACGCAGTCGTGGTCTCTTTCTTCGGAAGGGATTCGTTACGCGATAGAGTCATTGAGTGTGTACAAGTTTGAGGAGTTGCAGAACGCTACGGGATTCTTCAGCGAAGAGAACAAAATCAAGGGTTCTGTTTATAGGGCTTCTTTCAAGGGTGATTATGCTGCGGTTAAGATTCTCAAAGGCGATGTGTCGGGTGAGATCAACATTCTCAAGAGGATTAACCACTTCAATGTTATAAGATTGTCGGGTTTTTGTGTTCACAAAGGTAACACCTATCTTGTCTACGAGTTTGCCGAGAATGATTCTCTCGAGGATTGGCTTCACAGTGGTCATAAGAAGTACGAGAATTCGGTGTCTCTGAGTTGGGTGCAGAGGGTTCATATTGCTCGTGATGTTGCTGACGCGCTTAATTACCTTCATAACTATACTAGTCCTCCTCATGTGCATAAGAATTTGAAGAGTGGGAACGTGCTTTTAGATGGGAATTTCAGGGCAAAGGTTTCGAATTTTGGGTTGGCGAGAACGGTGGAGGGTGAAGGGGATGATGGGGGATTTCAATTGACAAGGCACGTGGTGGGGACTCAAGGGTACATGTCACCTGAGTATATTGAGAATGGTTTGATTACTCCCAAGATGGATGTTTTTGCGTTTGGGGTTGTGCTTTTGGAGCTTCTTTCGGGGAGAGAGGCTGTTGGTGGGGACAAGAATGGATCTGGGGACCAGATGCTCTCGGTGGCTGTGAATCAGGTGCTTGAAGGAGAAAACGTTAAAGAGAAACTTCGTCGTTTCATGGATCCAAATCTGAGAGATGAATATCCTTTGGAACTGGCTTATTCCACGGCTGAACTTGCCAAACGCTGTGTTGCTCGTGACCTCAATTCAAGACCACAGATTTCCGAGGTTTTCATGACGTTGTCCAAGATTCAATCCTCTACGTTGGATTGGGATCCTTCTGATGATCTTGAACGGTCTAGATCTGTCAGCCAAACCTCTGATAGCAAATAGATGAGGAGCTTGGGGTTATGGTATTATCAATTGCATCAATGGAATGAGAGTTTTTTCAATTTTGAATCACATGGACTGATGGCTGCTACCACAAATTGAAGTCCACACTTACACATTTCAACATATCATTCTTTAACATATTTGGTGACTCAATAAATGATGTGATGATGATATTGATATCAAATACGACTACTGAAAATAATTCAGCGAATGCAAGGATTTCAACTTGTGTGTTCTCTATTTCATTTCGTGTAATATGTTTTGCTTCAGAGGAACAGTATGTGAAATGTAAACATTGGTATTTGTTTGGTTTATTATTATTGAGCCTTTGGGTTCCAGATGCATATAAGCGCATGATACACAGCTTATTTATATTTATATGACAACGCAATTTGTTTGCGTATGATCTGGGAACTAATGTTTTTTTTTTCTAATTTCTATTTGGTCGGGCTTCCTTGACCTGAATTGCCTATTCAATTTTGTAATAGAAAAATAAAATTAAACAAACAAAACCTGTTTTTGATGTTATATTCCAATTCAACAGGTAATTCGTCACTTCAATTTTTAATTGTTTGACTTCTACGGACTTCTAGCGTTTTGGTTTTGAATGTCACTTGAGCCTCCAGAAATATCAGTTTCTTGCTTTCTTTCATTATAAGTTACGTTCTGCTTCTGTCTCCAGCTGAAAGAGATTCTCATTGATTGATTTCTCTTAAGAAGGATATTTCAGACATGCTCGACCAAAGTGTTTTCGAAACGGTCAGATTTGATTTCTAGCAACATTTTAGTCGCACATGAGTAGTACTTTGAGAACGTAGAAAGCAGAGTTCAGGGTAACAATTTGTAAAAGTCCTCGATTTTAGAAGTTGTCTGCACAAATTGAGAGCTAAAATTAGGGAATTCCATATTATTGATCTAATACCTAAGTCTTGGTTCTTCCAAACCAAGATCAACACGTTCCAAAAGCAGCAGATAGTCAAAGCCAAGATGGAACAACGTCTGTAGTTAGATGGAAAAAGAATGTCATCATACAACATGAAGACCAAGTTTCGGACGAGACAGTCACTGTGACTATCAAATTAACTTAATGGTTAGCATCTACTTTGAATAGCTAATCAAAAACATTATATTCCTAGAAGCCTTTTTATATAAAATATGATTAATCCCAAATTGATTCAAATTGCATATTAATTGAACATCCAGTTATTTGTAGGTTTTAAATGTCTAACATTTGTTTAGATAAACGAAGAGGTTGTAAATTTTTTCCAAGAAATGTTTTTTTTTTCTGTTTTATCAAGACAAGAGCAGCTCGATTAGAGGCTTCAATTGGAGAAAAAATTTAACATATACCTGAAATAAACTATTACGAAGGCTAACTCAACTGAAGAAGACAGTTGATGATGAAGAAAATGAGGTTGGATACTTGGTGTCAATGGTTGATGCCTTAGAATGTGAAAATTCAGGATGCAGAATGCTAAGCTCATAGCCCCATACCCAATTTAACAAACCAGAGTTTCGTCTTTATTTGATCAAACCTGCCCAAAACATCAAAATTGATTATTTCATTCTAAAAATAATAATTGCTTCTACTTTTGAAGACTTCTTAGCCTACCCAAAGTTGTATTTGCCCTTTTTTTCGTTAACAGAATTTAGTTTACCTCCTTGTGGCCAGAACCAAGGCAATTAAGCAACATCTTAGGAAAAGATCAAATGTACGTAGTAGAGAAGTAATACTACACAACATGGGTTGCTACAATATGGTATCAACTAAAAGTTGCCTCCTGTCAATGAAACAAGTAACATAAGTACTACTATAGTCATTTTCCTTGTTAACAATCAAAGACTTCATATAATTAAGGATCACAAATTATCTAGACACCATCTTCTCATTGAAAGAGAATTCTGATCCACCAAATGCAGCAAATATGGTAAGCCACAAAGCCTTATGCGTCTATGTATTCAACTAGTATGCGACCTTTTTCATGTGTCAGTGTATGAGTCTGAAGAGGAAAGGATGCAAACTGATTCTTATCCAACGCAATCCCACATCATCAAGAGCAATAAAAAAGAATGTTGATCACAACATTATGCAAAATTCGGAAGGATATGAAACATGGCCAACTCAATTCAATATTATAAAACGATAAATAAAAAGTGCAGGTTAAAAACATCAAGAACATCAACAATCACTTCCAAAATTTTATCCTCTAAATTATTTTTGCATTCAAACTGCAACTTCCTATCAAAATAGTATGATAATAAAAAAAAGGGTTACAACTACCAGGCCACTCACATAACCTGAAACAGTGAACTATGTTTACGCCACTGCAGTAATGCTCTCACCCTCCACAACCTCCTTCTCCATCTCCTTGACAGCTCTAATCAAACCCCTCGTGATACCCTTGAGATGCAAACCATTCTCTTTCATTTCCTCAAGTAGCTTTTCCGCCATTTCCCAATCCAAAGCCTTCAAGCAGAGAGACTGTATCAACTTCTCATACTCATCCACACTGGGGCTAACGCCATAATTTTTCATCTCTGAGAACAGCTTCAGAGCCTCATCAAACTGTTCCAACTTGCAATATCCACGAATCAGGGTGTGAAACATCACGGGGCCCAACTTAACATGCTTATTTTTCGCTTCTTCCATGATCTTCCGAGCCTCTTCCATCTCCCCGCCATTTGAATAAGCACTAGCAAGAGAAGTATATGTGTACACATCCGGTCTCAAACCCCTACTTTCCATCAGTTTCATCGTCTCCACAGCTTTCCCAATTTCCCCTGCCCTTGAGTACGCGGTGACAATAAAATTGAAAACATCATTCCCAGGTGGCGGCCCATCCTTAATCATCTTCACCAATAACTCCTTGGCTTTATCAACTTCCTTAATCCTACACAATGCCCGAACAACCGCCATAAACGGTTTTATTGCACGCTCCCTCTTCTCCTCAGGAATATCCTCCAACATCTCCAAAGCCAATTTCACAGTTTCCTCTTCTCCACAGAGATTGGCAACCAAAAAGCTAATCGTACTCATCGGCGGTCGTTTCCCTTTTTCCATTGCCGCCACATACACTCCATGGGCCTCCTTAGTCTTCTTGCCCTTACACAACCAAGACAAAATGGCACCAACTTTCTCGCCATCAGGAAATGCCTGCGCATCAACCATCTTATCACAAACACCACAAGCCCAATCATAAGCTCGCCGCCGACAAAGCCCCTCGATTGTGAAGTAATACGTGTCTGCATCCGGCACACAATGAAAGGCCTCAAATTTATCAAACACCTCCAATGCAGCCTTCCCTTTAACCAACTTCGAGAAGCAAAGTATCAAGTCGTTGAGAATCCTCACATTGAGGATTCCACTCTCCTTCTCTCCAATCTCCTTTAACAAATCCCACAGCGCGTAAGCCTCTTTCTTCTTCACATCATTTCCACAAATGGCCAAAACAAGAGACTCCACCATTGGGGTGGTCACCTCCAGTGATCTCTCAATCCATGCCCATCTGAAAAACCTTATCAGATTCTCACCCAAAACAAGCGGACTTTCGATTACTTTTGTGACCAATTGCTGATGCAGACTCAAATCCATGTTATCCAAACACGACTCAAAGGACCCATCAGCACTGGTTTCAAGAAGACGCAGCACACTCTCTAACTTGTCGACGTCAACCTCGTACGAGTCTCCTTCTGCATAAGTTTCTCCTTCTTCTACGTGCTGTCTGTCACCACTGTTTTCAGGAGATTCCGGCGAGAGCTCATCATCGAGGGTGAGTGTGGAATCGGTGGCGAAAAATCGAGGGCTGTTGAGAATCTGGGGGAAAGTTGATTTGGGGATTTTGGAAAAGATAGGGTTAGAGATGCGTTGAGGAATTGATGAGCAGTTGCGAGCACCAGCTACGGCACGTGTTGCTCGCGCGAGTATCCGCGTCCACATTCTTCTTCTTCGGGAGAATGTGTTAATGCGATGCTTCTTCCACCTTCTTCTTCTTCTTCACTGAAAGCTAAACCTAAAGCTACCAAGTTTTCATGTGTCTTTACATTATTACGACGCCGTTTTTGAACCAATTCGCCTATTTCTTCCGGAAAGCCCTTGCTCCTGCGGCCATTAGTACAATTTTTGAAAATATAATAAATATCTAGAATTGAGAATCCGATCAAAATATGGTAAATTTTTAAATAAATATTTAGTATTGTCAAATTTTTATCTAATAAATAATAACCTATATTTTTTAAGCATATATCATACAAGAGCGAGCATCTTTTAGTTTGAAAATATGAAAATAGAAATTAATATAAAAAGTATGCAAAATGAATAATTCTAACATGTATTAAAAAATGTATTTATTATCATGTAATGTAATGGACTAACTATTCTATCATCATTTGTTGCATTCTTATTAAATAAATAAATTAAAGTGAAGAAAATGACCCGTCTTAATATATATATATATATATATATATATATATATATATATATATTTTACGGTTTAGATAGAAATAATTATATTTTTACTGAATATAAAATTAGTAAATGTGTTGATACGTAGTTGTAAATGTCCATCCTAACAAACATAACAAACATAGATTACCAGTTATTAATTTAAGTGGTAATAAATGTGATATCTTATTCAAGTTTTAAGTATTTATATGAAAAAATATGATTGAAGGATTATATCTCATTAAAGGTAACGAGTTAAGTTATCTAGTAAATATTCTTCATATGTGAAATTATATTTAGTTTATTTTAATAATTAAAATAAAAATAGTTGAATTTAAACATTTAATTAATTTAATATATGTACCATAAAATTTATATTATTATTTTTCATAAAGAAAATAAAGAAATCACTGATTTTATAAAGTTTGATATTAAAAAAGATTATAGTTGTTAACCCAGTGTGGCTAATATATAGCATCATAATGTAAGCATCCGGTTAGGGTTCTTAAGTGTTATTTTGGAGGCAGTTGCTTTCTGCACCTCTTCAATTTCAATTTTGCACCCCCATAATTTTTAAAATGGTTATTTTAAAGGGACTTCTAAATTAAACTTTCTCATAACATTCTTTTTAGAATTTATATAAAATAATTTTAGAACATTTGAACATGATAAGATTTATGGAAAAGATTATTTAAAATAAAATTTTGAAACTTATAAAATATATTTTAGAATAAGTTTTCTGGACCATGACAAACTTTCAGGAATGTTTATAATAATACATTCCAAAATATGTTTTCTAAAACATGGAAAACGTGTTTCCAAAATAGCTTTCTGAAACGATTTTTTTTTTCTAACTGCATTATTCTTCTTCTTTTCTTTTTTCTTTTACTGCAGTGGTGATAGGTGATGGCAATAATGGTAGTTAGGTATAGGGAGAAACTTCGAAAGTCAGCAGATTGCACAATACGAAAATTAAATTAAAAAGCACTTCTGAATTACACATTTTGAAAACTTCTTTTCTATAAAGAAAATGACTTCTGAGTTAATACAATGTAAAAAGTTTATGAATGATATAATCTAAAAGTGAAAATACAATCTAAATTTTTTTAAAATAGAAAAATAATTTTAAATTAAACAATCTGAAAATATTTTTAATAAAATATGAATTTTTATATTTAAGATAATATAAAAGAAAAATATGGAAGTGAACAAAAAATCCAGTTCTTTCAATTACAAAGAAGCCCAAAGCTACATAAAACCTGTTTCACAATAAATTTATGGCTGTGGACTAGAGCAAGAAAAAACAATAAACTTATGGCTTAAATATCTCGTCTATGAAAATATGAAATCTTTATTTTACTTACTATTTAAATCACATTACAACATATAAGCTGTTAAAAAAAACATTACAACATATATGTTAACGCAAACTTTAAGTACACATAGACATTAAAGATTATCGTCAAATTCAATTTAAGTAAAATTTTTATCTGTTTTTCCTACAAGTATAGACTTGTTATGAAGTCGATCAAGACTTGTAAAGGAGAGAAGCTAATTTTTTTTTAATGGAACAAGTGGCATGTGGGTACGTAGGTGTTGCTTGATTATATCTCTCATAATACAGGGTTGATGAAGTGAAAAGACAAGTTCTTATCATCTTTGTCCGATTTTGGAGGGAACTTGAAGTTGTGTTGTGTCACGAAATTAATTTATCACTACTTTCCCTTGTGGCCCTTACAATGATTATGAATATTGAAAGTGACAAATATCATAAGAAACATTCAAAGTATCATCTTTAGTTGGTGTGTGTTGGTGCATACAACAGCTTAGGTTCACTTCATCCACACACTGTTACAGACACGTAGTGGCAGTAGCAGCTTCTTGCACGCACCATGCAATCACTTTCAATGGAATTTTTCAGAAAATCAAACTAAATATGAAACACATAACTTTATCATATATTATGGCCTTAAATATAACTTTTTTTTATTAATTCATGCAAATTTAAGGTGAGGGATTCTTGCCTTAGAACTTGGGTGAAGGTAGCTCTCAAATTTAATTATATCATTCTAAGTGAAACTTACAAGAAATATAGACCATGTTATTTTCTCTTCTTATTTGTGATAGATTCATGATGTAATCTGCTGCCTTTTCGACTGTTTATGAAAATTACCAACAGACAAAAGTTCAATCACTCACGTGCACATAATCTCATATGAATGCAGTTTTGATTATGTGACTGTAATTGGTCTAATTTCGCTTTGGACAAGCCTTTTGCCTTTGATTTTATACATACTCAAGAGGGTGTAGTGTCGTAATTGCAGATTCATAAGGAACATTTTCTCCTTTACTATATTCAGCGTGTTAGTTTTAGAAATGTGTAACGCATGAAGTATACCAATGCATTTAGTCTCTGGCTTCTAGAACAGATACACCAAAGCTTTTTACCTAAAACTACTTTGTTAAAGTTTGCTGATGCAACAACAAAACGTGCCTAAATCCACCTTCACCCAATTGATTGTTTGCATGACATGGTAAAATACTTGATCAAGCATGATGATCTGAAGAACATGGATTAGTACATGTTTTTCTTTTTCAGTTGTTCATTATAAAAGTGACTTTGTGATGACACATTAGGTGTGGCTACACTGTTCTATCACTTTCAAAGTGTTGTTTCCGTTAGGCGAGTACGGTCTTAAGCCACACAACGAAGGATAGCCTATAAAACTCCAAAGCACGCGGACACAAACTTTGCTGCTTCAGCATTTCAGGCCACTCATCTCATCAAGTGGACCAATTGTAAACTAGTTCTTATCAAATTCGTCCTTGCCATTACATAGCTAACTCTATATTTCCACACCACTACTATTTAGGAGCTGAAGAACTCACACACGACATTCAACTCTCTGCAGTTACCTCTCCAACCAAACATAAAACATGGTTTTAGCTTCTTTTCCGAGAACTTTGTTTATTGTCCATAGCTCGTTTTATACTTTGTTGATGTGTTAATGATTTTGCATTTTTTTTTTTTTTTTTTTTTTTTTTTTTTTTTTTTCCAAATCTGCCGTTTATAGGTTCTAGTTGCAAGTCATGGAGAGGAGGAAAAAGGGGCAGAAGGCATTGCTGCTGTGGATTTTCGAGGCCACCCTGTGGACAAGACAAAAACTGGAGGATGGCTAGCAGCAGGGCTCATCTTAGGTTCATATTCATCTCAATCCATAGAAATTGGAGTCATGTTCTCAAAGTTGAACCCAATTTCACTCCAAAAAAGCTTCTTTTTTTATGCAGGTACTGAACTGGCAGAAAGAATATGTGTGATGGGCATAGCCATGAATTTGGTGACCTACTTGGTTGGAGATTTGAATCTCCCTTCAGCTGATTCTGCCACCATAGTTACCAATGTTATGGGAACTCTCAACCTGCTTGGCCTTCTTGGTGGCTTCCTTGCTGATGCCAAACTTGGCAGATACCTGACTGTTGCCATATCTGCAACCATAGCTGCTGTGGTATGTTAAAAGATTTGCATATTTTGATATACTCAATAATTCATTCTCTCATTTCTTTGGCTTTTAAGCTCACTAAGGCAACCAAATTTCTCCCTTCCCTTAAAAGGAAGTGGTTTTCTGCAAATAATATAACCTTTTTTAGTTTAATTTCTACACACTTTCAGTTTAACCAATCAAAATTCAGAAACCCGGTAACATGACTTATAAAGTAGTCATGCTAAAAGTTGATAAACTTGTTACACATCAAAGTTTGTGATCAGATGAATACAAGAATATTCACCTTTTACACTAAACATCTTACTACTAGAAGTCACCAATGAGTTTTCTTGTGACTTCTCTTGGACCAGGGCGCTAGTTTGTTAACTGTGGCTACAACCATTCCAAGTATGAGGCCTCCTACATGCAGTAGTGTCAGAAAACAACACCACGAATGCATTCAGGCCTCTGGCAAACAATTGGCTTTGCTATATGTAGCACTTTACACTGTAGCAGTGGGTGGTGGAGGAATAAAATCCAATGTCTCAGGTTTTGGATCTGATCAGTTCGATACCACAGACCCGAAGGAGGAAAGGAGGATGATATTTTTCTTCAACAGGTTCTACTTCTTCATCAGTATTGGGTCCTTGTTTTCTGTAGTTGTCCTTGTGTATGTGCAAGACGACATAGGAAGAGGGTGGGGCTATGGGATTTCAGCAGGAACAATGTTGATTGCTGTTGCTGTTTTGCTTGCTGGCACACCATTCTATCGATTCAAGAGGCCACAAGGGAGCCCCTTGACAGTTATATGGAGAGTGTTGTTTTTGGCTTGGAAGAATAGGGCTCTTCCTATCCCTTCACAACCCTCCTTTCTCAATGGTTATCTTCAAGCCAAGGTGCCACATACCCAGAGGTTCAGGTAAATTTTCTATCCTCTTCTTCAAGCACTCATCATTTACCGGTAATTTATATGAACCAAGATAATAACAAGGGGTTAAGTGTAAAAAGTTTGGATTTTTCTTAAAGAAATTGGTTTCACTAAACCGGAGTTTCCTCATAATTTGTGAGTGGTCTTTCTCTTCAATTATTGCACTTCAAAAAAAAAGTTCTTATTTTGTGTGGTTCTGATAATGATTGCTTACTTTCACGGGATTACTGTTTCCATTAATATCTGGGACAACATGAGTGTTTTTGTTGTCCCTAGAAAAGGACAAATTTAACGTTTGATTGAACAGTTTGTCAAAAAAGGAATTTGGAAAAAGAAAAAAGACGCAGCGTCTGTTGGAATAGTGTTTTGCTCTTCCTTTTATAATCAAAATTTAAGTGGTAAAATGATTTTTGAGAACTTTTTTGGTAAACATGTTTGGTTTGGGATTCTCCTCTAGTTCTGCTAATGAATACGTATTTTCTTTTTCACCCGTCTTTGTCACCTATGAGAACTAGAAAATGATATGAAGATACATCTTTCCCACTCACTCAGATAATAATGCAGACTTAGATCTCTTTTTCCATAGATACACTGCTCCGTACTTTGCTCCACTCAGACTACCATCCTTTCAAACAATCACTTTATACAATTATTTTTTGATACACTAAATAATAATGCAGTTTGAACAGAAAATTTAGATAAAATGACTAAAGTGGTGTAAGCCACATGCTGAGACATTTGCCTCGTACCCCCAAATTAATTTGGGTCTCAAATTTTCTATTATGTTCCTTTCATAATCTAACTAAATTATTATATGAGAACTTTGTTGAAGATATTATTGATCTTCATTTTTTAAAGGAAGATATTCTTGCAAGAGTATACAAAAGAAATTCAGAATCTACTATAAATATTACATTATATCAAAAAATTATATTATATTTCAAAAAAGCATGCATTGCTTTCAAAATAATATTGATGGTAACAGCTTTTACTATATATGCACAATTTTTAAAATTAACAATTTCAAATTATATATAATATATACTTCAAATAATATTTTAAATGTAATTGTTATCTTATATATTAAGCGTGAAATGTTCGAAATATTTAATATAATACTTTGAAAATTAATATTGCAATTAACAAGAAAGATTAAAAAGTAATAAATTACATTATATAAATTTTATACCTCATCATTTTTAGACACATCACTCGTATTTTTATCAGTACGCCCATCCTAATGGATTGATCTTGTAATGCATATTATATACAGTAAAAGAGCTACATCCTTTACTCCACTCCACATCTTTTTCATAAATTTTATTAGAAAAAGAAAATAAGAAGTAAAAAGTTAAAGCAATTTTCAACATGAACTAATTTATAAGCGAGCTTGTAGAAATTATTTTATTTAACTTCTTCCAATACGATTTTAATTTGTTACCATCTTTAATCAACATATGTCCATATATAATTTATTCTTCGACGAAAACACGAGGCACAATTTATGATATAGGTGTCGTTCAAATCCTACGGAAATCGTAGGAAAGTAGTAAAGCGAAAGAAATATTCTAGGAAATCCATTTATGTTCATCTCCATTCAAACCCAGTAAGCTATACTTGAAATCATATATGAAGGATTTTACAAAAACTAACGGGTACTTTCACTGCTTGGCACTTGGTCTGATAGGTTCCTTGACAAAGCTGCAATTCTAGATGAGAACAGCTCAAAGGATGAAAACAAAGAAAATCCATGGATAGTTTCCACAGTGACTCAAGTTGAAGAGGTTAAAATGGTAATCAAGCTCCTTCCCATTTGGTCTACATGTATCCTCTTCTGGACAATCTATTCTCAAATGAATACCTTCACCATTGAGCAAGCTACATTCATGAACCGAAAAGTTGGATCTCTAGAAATTCCAGCAGGATCTCTATCAGCTTTTCTCATCATTACCATTCTCCTCTTTACATCCCTAAATGAGAAACTCACTGTCCCCTTATCTCGGAAACTCACCCACAATGTCCAGGGGCTCACAAGTCTTCAAAGGGTTGGAATTGGACTAGTTTTCTCCGTAGTTGCCATGGTGGTTGCTGCAATTGTTGAGAAAGAAAGGAGGGTGAATGCAGTAAAAAACAGTACTGCAATAAGCGCATTTTGGCTGGTCCCTCAGTTTTTTCTGGTGGGTGCAGGAGAAGCATTTGCCTATGTTGGACAACTAGAATTTTTCATTAGGGAGGCTCCAGAGAGAATGAAATCAATGAGCACTGGACTTTTCCTATCTACCCTTTCAATGGGTTATTTTGTCAGCAGCTTATTGGTGTCAATCGTGGACAAGGCAAGTAACAAGAGATGGTTAAGGAGCAATCTGAACAAGGGAAGGCTAGATTACTTCTATTGGTTGCTTGCAGTGCTAGGCGTGCTGAATTTTATATTTTTTCTTCTTCTAGCAACGAGGCATCAGTACAAAGCTCAACACGGCATACAGTCTAATAACGGTGCAGAAAAAGAGCTTGCGAGTACAAAAGATGTGATAGTTGGAGTTGATGGAAAGGAAGAAGCATAGGATATAGTCTTAAAATCTCAATTTGTTTGACCGAATATATAGTATGGATGAACTAAACATTGTGCCCAGAATTTGTTTATTTTGAGGGATGTCAACGTGGACAATTGTGATGTACTATTAAGTATTGAGAGATATATGTTCTCAACCGGTGAGTTTTATACAACCCCTGATGCGATGGTTTTAACCAATATATATATATATATATAAGGTGGTGTACATTTGTAATTAAATGAACTGAAAAATTATGAAAATAATAGTATTGACGGTAGTTAATTGGGTGTAAAAGAAAAGTGGGGTGTCAACAAAGGTAGATATTCAAAAAGACAAACAAACTACATTGTGAGTTGAATCCTAACGAAAAAGGCAATTATGAGATGAAATGTAAATGATTCGCTCACTGAAAATATAAATAAATGAACCACTCTAGGCAGGTCTCATGAGCAGAAGCCTGAATTTTGCTAATGTTATCAGTAGAAAACACTACAAAATTATTGATTCAAACCATGACAATACCTTCAAAACAAAATTTTGTCCATTGAAGACCAAAGCTTTAAACGATGGTATTGAATAGTTTTAGTAGCGAGAAGATAATATCCTTAAGAACACAGTAGACTTCATAAAGCATCAGTAAGGGAGGGAGGTTTATGACTTATGACCAGCGGAGGACGTAGAGCTCGGTGCGCTTCCTCCTTCTGTTTTCGGGCCTTGTACATTTCCTCTGTCTCAATAACAACTAACCTCTTGACCTATATTAATTACAATGTTTAGCAAAGTTAGTATCCACAGACACAGGTCATTTCAAGCAGAAACCAGATTTGTGTAGATCTTGTGCTAAAACCTGTTGGAGCATTCCCCTAACCGTAGGTGTGTTCCATCGCATGACAGTTCGATTGCATTTGCGCAGGCGAAGTGCTTCCAAAGTGCGCCTATGGAGCCTCCTGGTCCCTGGAATACCCCTCACCAAAGTTATGTAGAGATTTGGGCTCCATGCAATTGGCACGCAAGCCTTGTATGCCTTGAATGCATTCATGCCTTCAGCTTGAAGTCAGAACAGCATTAAGAAACAAATGAAGTTAATATGACTTTCATTCATTCTCGAACTAGATACCCAAATTTAACAATAATAAAACAACAATAAATAAAGACAAGTTAAATAAAAATCAGTAAAACTGAGAAGAAAAAAAAAAAAAAAAAAAATCAAAGTTCACACACTTCATTCAACTGAGCATTCGAAATTACGTTATGCGAGCAGAACAGAAAACCTCACCTCGTATAAATTACATTGAAGAGACCACTGAAGAGTGACAAAAGTGAGAACATATAAACACACACACACATATATGAATATGATAATAAAATATTTAAACAGTGACATTAGCTCAGACATTTCATCGAATAGGTTGTAGGCAAACAAGCAAATAGGTTAAATTCAAAGAATTGCCCTATCCCGCCAAACACAATTTACTAACTAGAATTCAATGTATGCAAGGGAGACTCAAAGACAGATACAAAGCAGAACATGATTGTTACAAATTGGAAACAACAGAGGGAACGGAGTAATCAAATAACTACATGCTAAGTGGTGAATAGCTTCAGATAAAGAATGAAAATGAGAGAAAAAGAGAGAGGAAAAAAAGAACCTGGCCACCGCGGCTCAAGTCTTGAGGCAAGCAGAGAAGTTGCTGGCGTCGGAGAAATCGGAGTCGCCGAACGTATTGGATACTGAACTTGATCTTGGAATCGGAGCAGCCTCTGAAAACCTCTTCCGAGAGGTAGAAGTAGCGGCGGTGGAATATGGATGCTAATCGAAGGGGAAGGAGGATGAGCTTCGTCGTCGAGGAAAGAAGAATCAAAACCTAAACACCGGCGTGTTTCCACATGTAGAGCGCTTATGTTATTTTATTTTAATAAATTGAAATTTAATGTTTATATTAATTTTAATTTTAAATATATTTAAATCAATTTTTTTTATGTCATTTTATTTGTTATATTTCTAATTATATATAGTTATATATATATATATATATTTAATTAACTATAAATATATATTTACTAGATATTTAATTGGAATTACTTCTGAGCAGGTCACTGTTATATTCTTATAAAATGTTTCAGAAAGTTAGGATAAGAAAGTGTATTGATGTGAACTCCTTGTTCACTACATAATCAACTATTTTATTTGTATTAATTATATCAATAAAAAATAATAAAATATGTATATTAAGTTTTCACGCCTATAAGAAACGAGAGTAACTGTTTTATTTTTTAATATGTTTTCTTTATTAATAAAAATGATAAATTCTTGTCCCTACCATCATCTAGTTTTTTTTTTTTTTTTATGTGATAAACCTTTT
>Ga0209489_102501_pt1 | contig 37378 bp, 21 predicted proteins | sample SiratrowhiteBW_FD_187527 | JGI IMG/M metagenome (GOLD analysis project Ga0209489, IMG submission 187527) | Root nodule microbial communities of legume samples collected from California, USA - Siratro white BW (SPAdes) (version 2) | ecosystem: Host-associated > Plants > Roots > Nodule | place... | reverse complement strand
TTTTTTTTTTTTTTTTTTTTTTTTTTGTATTGTTTGTTTATTTGTCTTCATAATATGTAATTTTCAACTAGTGTCGCACTTTTTTATTATTTGTGGGTTAGCATATTTGCACAATAATTATATCTATTATCATCTAAAACCTCTAACATAGGGTAACTTAATGTTTTATACCACTATACCATTTGGCTCTTAATACCACAATAAGAATGTGTTTTTGTAGAATATTGGGCTTTATAGAGATAAGGGGCCTTAAATGAATAATTGGTATAAAGTGTATAATGAACATGTTGTGGACTTAATATGTGACAAACAATGGTGTTTAAATAGTACTATGAATGTGCTAGGTGATAGTACTATAAACTGACAAGTGGAAGGTAGTGTAAATGAGCTAGTTTAAGGTAAGGTTCATGGTCCAGATGTGGATGATTCAAATGTCCAAGTAAAGGTAGTGGTAATGTGCTAGGTGATAGGTACTATAAATTGGCAAGTGGAAGCTGGTATAATGAGTTAGTTTAAGGTGTTCATGGTCCAAACGTGGATGATTCAAATGTCCAAGTAAAGGTAGTGGTAATGGTCCAAGTGAGAATAGTGTTAATGGTCTAGGTAATGTTGGTATGAATGGACCATATTAAGGTAGTTTAAATAGACCATTTGCGCATGTTGTAAACAATGAAGATGTTATAAATTTTGGGTCAGTTGTCAATAATGTCATTTATTCAGCTAGTGATGCAATACCCATAAATTTGTTGTACAAGTTAAGGATTTAGTTTTTGGTCATGTGGATGATGAAGTGAGTACTAATAAAACAAGAAAATAAAAAGGATTAAACAGACATATCTCAACCCCTTCATCGCATGAACCTAATTTTGGAGAAGATTTGTAATCATTCAGTGATGAAGACATCATCAGTAACAATAAACGTGTGATAAACTGAGACTTGTAAGACCCAAAGTATGAGTATGAAGAGTTAGGAAATTGGGTAGGAAGTGACGAAGATTCACTTTTAAAATGTTAAAGGACATGATACATTATAAGTCATAGGTGAGTAAATTTTTTGTTGACAGGGAACAATTTAATGTAATTATTTATGTTGCTCACTCTAAAATAAATTCGAAGATTATAAAAGATGACAAAAGGAGAGCAAGAGTGAAGTATAAAGGGAATCAATGACATTGTAAATAGAATGCATATTAGGAGTAACTAGTTTCATAAAGGTCTTTGCAATTGTAAAAGTTGACAACATTTATCCTTGGAATAGAGAATTCAATATTGACTTACTCAATACCAAATGGTTGAGTAGCAATGGTGAATATTATTAGAGAGAAAATTAATTGACATTTGTAAAAAGGCTTTAAGAAAATGGAATGTGGGTATAATTAAGTGTAAGACTCATAAGCTAAGGTAGACTACAAATATTTAGATTGAAAGTTAATTCAAAATGGAAGTATAAAACAATTTTGTATTATACACGTGGATCATTAAGATTAAACTAGTAAGTGTTTCCACCTAACATGCGGACGACTTGGGTTCGATCTGAGACAATGATAACAACTTTGATCAATGTTGCTTCAACCAAATATAAGTGTTCAAGCAATAGACTATCTAATAGATCATCCTGCAAAAAAAAAAGATTAATAAACATTAAGTATAGTTAGGGTAGTTAACCTCAAGTCATCTCCCAAGGATTTCAATTATAAATTCAACAACATACACAAACAATAAAAGTTAGTGATAATAATAAATTTGATTGTTGTCATTCCTCAACTAAATTAAAATAGCTTAAATGTAGATAATCTAACACAGTATGAGGCAGTCTAATAGAAACAAGATGATAATATAAATAGGCTTAGTTGAACAAGTTGTCTCCCAACAAAATCCAACTGTAAATTCAGATAAATAGAGTTAGAAACTTACAATCAATAAAACTAGTAAAAATAAATGGTAAAGTAAATGAAGGGTTTGTGATTGTTGTGGGAAAAAAATATAATAGACAATAGAAATGCTAGTTGAATCTTAAGTTCCTTCATCAATGAATTTTTCATAAGTTGACATATATCTTATTCATTCAATCTCCACGTAGGATCTAATTAACCAAACATGCATAAGTCATTTCAATAGAATATAATTAATGAAATATGCATTCACTAAGTCATTCAATACATCACTCCTTTCCATGTGTCTACTTTTAAAAATTTTAGTCTTTTACCTCTTTAATTAAGCACACAAAATATTGCTTAGAATAATTCAAACTAAAAAAGAATTCTAGTTAAAGAACCATCCACATGTGTTCAGAAACAATCCCAATAATAAAAATTAAAACTCAAAAATACTATATTATCTAGCGCAACCTGTTACAAATATTAAAGAACAAAACTTTAATTGCACAAAACCTAAAAATTCATTGCAAAATCACAAGAGAATCAACCCAAGAGTTTCCATATGGAGATAAAACGGAAAATTTATAAAAAATAAAATATGAAAAACACTAATACTCTGTTCATGAACGTGTTTTGGTATGGAGCTCGATTATTTCTCTTTGAAGCTTGTATGTATTTATCAATCTCTTTTCTTTATGGATTTTGAAATTATACTATGTCTCAGATATTGTTTGCTTTTATTTCTTAGTTTCAACTTTCTAGAGTTCTCAGTTTTGCTTTCCTATTTTGCTGCATATTATCTTGCTAATATATTTTTTCAATTTTGTTTCAGATTTTTATTTTGGCTTATCTTTCATGTAATTTATTTCCAATCTTATTTGAGGTATGTGTTTTAGATTTCTTTTTAATTAGATCTTAGCACTATTGAATCAGTAGTTAAAGATATTATAGAATATTTGAAAGATATTTGATGTAATAACAACCATCCTAAACTCTAAACTATTTTACTCGATTCATAAAATGAAACTTTGAAACTCAGGATCTAAAAAGTAAAAATTAACTACCATAAGATTTTTTTCTTCAAAAAAATATGAATAGAAATAAGAAATTTAAAATTGAAACTTATAATTTTTATTTATTTCATTTGTATTTTTCATAATTGTTTACTACTTTGTTTAATTTTTTTTTGGGATTAAAACAATGAGTTACATTTAAGAATTTACTTCTAATGCTCATTTCTTTATGTATCATAGCATTCTATATGCAAAAATTTTAGACCTTAACATGAATGTTTCCAACAAAATGGTGCCTTTTAATTTCATAGGTGCTAAACCAACTTGAATGAAATCCAATTAAATAATACTTGCATTACATAACTACAAAGATTAACTCTATCCATACTCCGCAATATAAAAAAGTAATTGCTTCATGCACCATACAAATTGTTTTGAACACTTAACAGATTCTTGATATATCAACAATATTTTTATTAATTTTATTTTAAAATTTATTTATTAAATATTTTTTTTCCCATATACAGTTGAGAAAAAACTCTTAATTTTCTCTTCTTCTCTATAATATATTAAAAATATATTAAAAAATGTTCGTATTTTTTTAATAAATATTGAATTTGTTATCACAAAATTAAATATTTAAAAACAATAAAAAACTAATTATTTAAAAACAATATGTTTTATTGAATTTTTAAAATTAATAGTATAAGTTATAAATATCTTAACGGCAAAATATTTCTTTTTAACAAAATAATAAAAAATAAAATAAATAATTGTCCATATTTGTTGTAAAAAAAATAATTACCAACATCATTTATTTATATATATATATATATATATATATATATATATATATATATATATATATATATATAAACGACAAATTTACTTGAAGTATAAATAAACATGCATTTAAAGAAAATTAATCGAAATATTTTGTGAATGTGATAGTATATATATATATATATATATAGATAAAGAATAATATTTATAATATCTTTATTTATAGGAGGATAAAATAAATATATTAGATATTCTATTATATATTATAGAAAAAAGAGATTTTATACTAAGAAAAATTATATAATAAATAAAAGTGTATTATACTGTTAAAAGATGTTAGTTATTTAAAAGTGTAAATAAATTGGTAAGAGAAAAAATATTTATAAAAGTAAAATATGACATAAAAAAGAGTACACTCAAATATATACAAAGTTATAAATTATTATAAATAAATTAACATATATCGATCACAGAAATACAAATTATTTTATGTATATATAAGCTAATATTACTTATAAATTAGGATGGTATTGGGTATAATTAAAAATCAGTTTTTTTTACAACTGTTTGAAGAATGATTTCTTATACATGATATTTTTAATAGTGGATTTCATTGGTTATTAAATTATAACTTTCCCTTGCGAAAGAAAAACTTAGTGGAATCAGCGGTGCAATCTGAATCAGATTCGGAAATTTCAAGCGGAATGGGGTGTTATTTTGGTTGGTTTGTGCAGGGGCAGAAGCACGTAAATGATTCATAAACCCTCGTCCTATTTTTATGAGGTCGGAGTCTGTGCCAAACATAAACAGATTCGCCGTATCTCATTTGCAGCCAAACCCTAATTCAATTCACCGAAGCCTTCATAACAATATTCCAGTTATGTGGACAAATATTTTCAAAGTCGTAAGTTTTTTACTTCTCACTTTTGTTAATATGATTTTTTTTCTTTTACCTTTACCGATAAGCTGATTTTGTTCTTTGTGCCGTGTTTAAGCACTAAAAGTGATCCAAAACTCAACTTATCTATAGGGCCTTATTTTCCTTTGATCACCATTAGTAAAATAAGATGAAAAGGCCCTTTTGAATGCTAGGCTAGCTAATTTTTTGTGTGTGTTTAGTTTCTCAATTTTATCAATCAGTGGCATGGACGAATGTCTACCTCAGGTTTAGCACCTTTTCCATAAAATAACCAAGTTAAAACTTGTTGCTTTTGTGGGAGAGATGTCAAATAATAATAAAGGAACCTGTTGGTCTAATCAGAGATCTCAAGGTCAAATCTTTAATTTCCAAGAATAACATCAAGATTATAATTGGGAACTAAGGATATAAATCAAGATGTGGTTTGGTTAACTTTTACCTTAAAATAATATATCCCTAGCTGCTTCACTTCTGTTATGAATTGCTTGTATGTCTTCTTATGTGTGTATATATTGTTGGAAAATTGTACAGGGGAGTCTGCATCAGATATCATGGTTCCAGTTTCTTCCCCATGAACCGGACCTAAACCCTCTACCTGACAAAAGGTTAGTTTGAATGCATTTTCTTTCGTTTTGGCTCCTTGGTTTAATAATATCGAGGCTGCCTGGTTTAATAATGTCGAGGCTGCCTTCGAACAGTGTAAAAGTGGACCAAAAGGATGCTGCAAATTTACTGGTGCTTTCATCACATCTGCAACTGCAGAAGGAGGGATTTCTCAGCACATGGACCAATTCCTTTGTTGGACCTTGGGATCCATCCCAGGGCTTGCATAATCCAGGTAGTATGTTTTATAAACATTTTCACACTTTCCAAGAACTTGATCCTGAGAGATAGAAATTATAGGATTGACATAGAATTCCATTTAAAACAGAAAAAACAAACATGCTAGTAGACTGTTTACTTAGTGTTTTTGTTCTTGTGATCATTTGCAATTATGTGCTTTTTTACAAGAGGGAAAGGATGGAAATGGTTACCCATTTTCTAGTTACCTAACATTTCCCTTGGAGTGGGAGAAAAAAAATAAGAACAAAAGAATAAAAGCAAAGACAATTTTCTCTTTATTGTTTTCATGTTATCTTTTGTCTTGTTATGTGTGACATATAACAAGAAAAAGAAATGTTGGAGTTTTGAGGGACAATAAAAAGAAAGGGTGAGAGTAACAAACATTAGAATGTTAAGATGAATGTATAGCCACACAAAAAAGGTTGGGATACAAAATGATTGTCTACAAACAAAGGGATATTGATGTAATACAAATTAAGGAAAAGGTGATAGAAAATTTGTCAAAGGTGGTGTGGACGTGTACAAAGAAAACCATAGGGAAGCACTAGTGAGAATAATAGATTTACATGGTTGTTATTTTTGTAGAAAGGAGAGAGGGACCAAGGAGATTGGCGAATTTTTTAAAAAGGGGTCTTATGGTAAATAACATCTTTGAAGATTTGGTCTTTAATCAAGCTTGATGGTGTCATGTGATGCCCTTAGCCTACCTTATTTAGTGTGACAAGGCATTGTTGTTGTTGTTGATGTTTTATGTTTCAATATAGAGAAAAAATGAGAAGAAAATATGCAATCGTGTTAAATACTTAACTGACATTTAAGCCTTACAATGTAACAAACAAATATAAATGAAATAAGGATATACTTGTCATTTGCCTCTTCGGTCTCTGTTTTCTTTCCTATTATGAGGTGAAAATAATTAACATGAGATCAACCCTTATTTTTTCTTTGTTTTATGCTTTTGAGCTTTCCAAACATTCAACTTTTTAATTCTTCCAAATGTTGTGAAATTTCTTCGTTCTATATTCAACAATCAGACGAAAAGATTAAGCTGTGGCTTTTTCTTCCGGGGCGTCACTCATCAGTAGTTGAGACTGCTCAGCCAGCAGTATCCAGATTAAGAGGTATAATGTGTAACTGAACCCTTGTAGTGGTTATATACATTCCCTTCAAAGGTTACTGGATGGAGTTTTCCCACTTGTGTTTACTGATTATATCTTTACATTGGATTTTGTTTTTAGTTGTTGCTTCTGGGCTTTGGTTGGCTCCTGGTGATTCAGAAGAGGTTGCAGCTGCTCTCTCTCAGGCTTTGAGGAATCGTATAGAAAGGTTTTTTATTTCCTCTCAATACGTGAAAGTGAATTTAACATTGATCTCATATCTGCCATTTTATCTTATTGAATTTGGCAGGGCTTTGCTTGGGTTATATTACATGAGATTTGGAGATGTATTTTCAAAGTTTCATCAATTTCAAAGTGAAGAACTGTTCAGGTATGTTTTTGCTATATTTAGATTTGTTGTAATATAACCTAGTCCAGTCACTATCATCGATAGCTGTTATACCTGTATTTTGTTACAAACAATTAGTTTGCTAGCTTTTGTGTAATATATAAATAGAAATTTTTGTAATCAGAGTCTTTTACACTTCGTTAAGATTTTCTTCAGTTTGTCTCAAATATCTTTATCAATTTTCAAGATGGTATTAGAGCTTGGATAAGCCTGAAACCATGGTGAATGATCCTTGGAAACCTTCAACACCTTTGTTGACACCATCAGTTACTCATGTTTTGTTAACCTTGAAATTGCTAAATCCGAAATCCCACCAAAGCTGGTTGACTGAACAATGTAGTTTTTGTGTAACATGTGTAATCTAGCTTGTTAAATGCTTTCTGACCATGACCTTGCTATTGCATATTTCTGATACATCCAGAAGAGGACAACCTGCAATTGAGTTTGCCTTTGCTGCAACAGAGGAAGCCATCTTCATACATGTAATAGTGTCCTCAAAGTAAGATGGTGCTATTTCTCTTTTTGTCAATATTTTATCCAACGTTGGAATGCTTAGGTATTATTTTCCCTCCTTTGTATTAGGCATATCCGGATGCTTACCACGAGTGATTTGGAAAAAGTATTAAAACATTCGATGGAGTCTGCATGTAGACTTCCAGGTTGGCATGCTCTGTGCACATAAAATTGTTGGTTGAAAGTCATTTCTAAGGGTTACTAGCAATATCCAAACTTCATCTTCATTCTCTAGGTGGCTTTCCTTGGCACCATTTGATTTTATTTTTACATTTTTGTTGCAGTGATTGTTTCTCCTCATGGAATTCGTGGCAACTTGACTGGTTGTTCTCCAAGTGATCTTGTCAAGCAAAGCTATTTCAGGTCCCTTTCATACCCTTTTATATAGACATTTGATATATCAAGATATCACCCATGACGGAATTCCTTTTTTTTTTTTTTTCCTTTCTATTTTCTAATAGCAGTTCTACCAAATTTAGGGTGTCCAATGGAATTATAGGTCTACAATATAATGTTTCCCAGGGTGTTGGTTGCCAGCTGAGGGGGCAAAATTGTTATGTTGAAGTAAGTCTGGGCTTCCCTAGATCTGGAACAGACAACTCGTTGCAGCCAAACAAAACTAGTACCAGGAATTTACCCACACTTCATGTTGCTGAATCTCCTATTACGGGACGAAGTGATCACAAGGGATCAGCAGATCACATGTCAGATTATGAGAAAACACTTCTGTATCCAGCTGAGGCAGTGCTCGTGCCAGTTTTACAAACATCATTAGCAAGGTCTTCCTTGAGAAGGTATTTTTATCCGCAACTTATGCTTGTAAGTTATCTTACTTTATGTTCCCCATTTCTTTGATTAAGTGTAGCTGGTTTCCCTGCTTGATTTTTGCTGATACAATAATTCAATGTTTAATTTAAATAAAAAGTTCATTAGGCAGAGTGTAAGGAAATTTGAAAATAAGGGATCGTGCACATGAAAATGAAAGGAACATTAAAGCAAGAAAAAAACATGTGAGTGAGGAACAATCGCCCAATCCCTCTATATCTATTTGGAGAACCTCTTTGAAAAGACTGCATGCTTGATGTATGCACCAATTAGTACATTGTATTGAACAAGAGTAGTTAACAATTGCGGCTGGAGAAAAGTAGAGCGGAGTCCCTGCTCCCAAATTCTCATGTTGGTGTGGTTCACTATCATGGTATTTAGCAACAGTACTCTGTTTCCACTTGAATAGCAGTAGTGAGCATTGTGGTCCATATATGTATCCTCTATGTATGTAAACTCTGTTTTGAACCATTTTATCTGTTTCAAAGCGCTCCTTTGTTTCTTGTGAAGTACAATCATCTTTACTTGTTTTCATTTTACTCATCTATTTTTGCACATATTTTTACTCTATTAAGTGGTTCCACCTAAACTACAGTTAATGCTGTCACTTTAGCTGTAACAAATTTATTTTTGTCACTTGACAATGTGATGTGTGCCATATTTCAATTCGTAGAAAGGCCTGTGAATTGTCTTTTAATGTGAAACATACAGATTTTGGCTGCAGAATTGGATGGGACCATCTCTTCCTGGTTCCTCTTCCTTTATTCACTGGTTTGTGTTCTCTCTATTGCTCTTTGCATTTATGCCTGTTTTTTCCTGAGATGTTTCTTGATTCGTACATCTTTGATCATTATAAAGTTTAATTGTGATTCCTGTGCTACTTCGGTCTTGTACTGATGGCTGTCTAGCATACAGCAACTAGGCAGCCGGTTACATTTTAGAAAAAAAGTCATATTTCATGTTGTCTCTACAATTTTTGCTATTAGTACCTATCTTATTGTCTCTATAGTCCAAAGTTGTACTTCTATTCTTTTCTACTTTAATTTTTTTCTGAACAAAAACAAAATGTTGACAATAGGTTTTTTTGCATAAACCTTATCTCACTTCAATTCCTCTTCAAAACCTATTCCTTATAATTTATTGGTTAATTTCTTTAGCACATAAATATGTTTGAGTACAATTGTTCTGGTTTTAGTTAAAGCCTTAAATTTTTTTTCTGCCTTCTGCAGTGCTGGTAATGTTGATTGTTGTGAGGATCCTTGGACTGAAATCAATGGAGGCCGTACGCAAAATAGTTATGATAGTAGTAGCAATAGCAATAGTAGCAGTATTAGTAGCTTAAGTGCCAGCTCTAGTGATAGTGATTACAAGACTACGGGACCAAGTGAACTGGAGGCAGATGCTGATTCTTTAACATGTAGACAGTCTATGGTGTCTTCTGCTGATCAACTAGAAAGTGGTGGCCCCAAATTGGTATATGATTATTTATATTTGAAAATATAATTGAATTTTTTCACTCCAGAAGTTTATCAAGATGAGTAAAAGAAAATTACAAAGAACATAGAGGATATTTGTTCTTCCAAAAAAAAAAAAAGCAGCAACGAGAAGAAAACGAATTTAACAAAGCTTCCCAATCACTATTTATATATGTGGGGACCTCTTAAAAACCATAGAGGGGAAAATTGCTGAATCTTATCCCATATCATTTGCCAAGCCTATCAACCTCCTTAAACAGCACCCGTCAACCAAATGAATCAAATAATAGCATAAACTGCAGTGGCCCAAAAATTTAGTCCCACATCTGCCTAAACTATTAAAGCTAGTTACCAAAAATTCCCCCCATTGTTTTGCTTGGAATGAAAGCAGTTTTGATATTTTATTGGATTATGAAAAAGCAGGGTGGTGTATTATTTTGCTAAATGTAATATATTGTATGCATGACTCACTAATACTGGTCAGCGAAGTTACCATGCTCTTAGGTACCTGACATGATACATATGCACTCCCACATTTTAAATTCAAATGTAACGCCAGTTTTGCAGTACCCTTGCAACATTGTGATACACATGCTTCTCTCTTCATAACCTAACTTACTAAATTGTATGCACATGAAGAAGGCTAACTTAATACATTTATAAAATATTTAATAAAAAAATTTATTTTGCAGTAAGGAGTGTTTTTAATTTCATGTTTGCTTGATCCTATTATTTGTGCAACTGAGCATAATAGCTTCTTTTATTTCTCTGCAGGGCTCTAAGAGGTCTCGAACAGGGGTGACAGAGTCATTAAGTACAGCTGCAAACATTCCTGTGCAAGATACTTACATGTCTGATTTTGGTTCCATGGAAGTGAACAATTCAGCCATTACAGGAGTAGGAAATGAGCCAATTGGGTCTTACTGGGACTGGGATGATGATGATAGGGGCATGGAAATGGATATTCAAGCCCTTCTATCAGAATTTGGTGATTTTGGTGACTTCTTTGAAAACGATGTCTTGCCTTTTGGAGAGGTATCTGAATATTAATACTGCAATTTACAGAGGATTCCTGGTTTGATTTCCACTTTTTTCTGCTCTAGAATCCTTAGTTTTGTTATGAGCCATTAAGTTGTGACTTCCATTACTAAATAGGTGTATTACACATTTAATCACTTCAATTGTAAATTAGACATCCAAATAGATTATGTGCTATTCCGTTATAATTATGCATTTTGTTTGTTCTAGCAGTTTATATATTGTGTTGGATGTAATGGGCGCCCATATATTTTGTGTGATTCGTATCTATAAATATTCACCCCAATGTGTTCATTTTACACAAGGAGATTAATCCTATATCTCTTTTTCCTTATGTTAATATATTGGAACAGTATAAGTTTGATTCTTGTATGAATAAAAATACATAATTCTTAGTTTTACTATGAGCCTTTGACCCTTTTTGATTTGCATGCTTTACCACAATATGAACCTCCTCAAATATAAAGAGGGTTTGAAGATCCTTATTGCATTAATGAAGTTGTTTAGTTTGTTCTATCTTCTATCGTCTTTGTTTGGGAAAGTAAGGTGTTTTCTTAACTTGTTATGCCTTGTCTCGTCTTTTCTTACATGTGTCTGAGTCATGTTATGAATTTTATTTCATTTATATCTTGATTTTTTTTCAAATTAAAATTTTGATGTAAGATTTGTTTGATTGCATAGATTGTATATTTTCCAGTGTTTACTCATAATCTTTTTTTTTAACTCCTACTTCAAATTTTTATGCTCCCCCTCTTTATTTAATATTATTGTTCTTTTTCTTTTCTTCTTGGTCTTGTATACCAGTTTATGTGTGATCATTTTTCTGACAGCCCCCAGGAACAGCAGAATCTCAGGCACTTATGTTTTCTTCCCCGGATTATGGAGATGTCAACAGCAGTCCAGGTGGTGTGATAGACGTTCCAGATCAAATACTTTTGCCTGTTGGGTTTCCTTCCTTTGAGAGCTTTAATCCCCCTCCTTCAACATCTGTTGAGGAATGTCTTAAAAAAAGTCAAGATAACTTAAATAACTCTATGTCTATCGGTCCAACCAATCAAATGTTGTATACCAGGGAGTTTGATCATATAATGAAAGCTGAAGCAATGATGACATTTGCTCCTGAATTTGGTGCAGTTGAGACCCCTACCTGTGAGCTGTCCACAACATTATTCAGAAGTCCATATTTTCCAAAATGTCGTAAAGCAGAGAGTTCAAATTCAAGTTCAAACAATTATGTATATGGTGCAGCACCACCCTCTTCTCCTTGCACCGAAGGATCGGAGGGGAAGAATGGAATGTCTGTCAATACAAAAACAGGTTCTGGAAAACATGATTCTGGTACAAGTGTCCACTCAAAACATTACTATACATTTGTGGAAAGTAGGAAAGAAAAAAATGATAAAAATCCTGTAATATGTAATGATAATAACATTGCTAACTCTGAAGGGATACTGTCACTCTCAAAGATTGGTTCTAATGCTATTGTCAAGTCTTCCCTTAGGAAGACAGCTGAAGGCACACGTGAACCAGAGCATGTTCTTCTATCTGCAAAAACTTTGTTGGCAACTGATATTACATGTGCGATGTTGCAAGCTTCAGTGTGCAGATTACGTCATATTCTCTTATCTTCAGGTAACCTAATGCCTGTTGGTTACAGTAGGTCAACCGGGGTTTCATTTTTGAATCAGCTTCCTAGTGAACCAAGTACTACCACAGACAACATATCTGGCAAGTATGATGTGAAGAAGAAAGAAAATATACCAATTCGTATTGCAGGTGATATTGATGGAGGAATGCTTGATGGTCACCTGAATGCCCCTGTTGGTGTTTGGCGCACATTAGGAGCTTCAAAAGTTGTAAAACCTTCAAATTCACCTAACATGGAAGTTGGTCCTTCTTTTTCTCATACTTCTTTCAATGAAGAAGGTATTCTTTCTTATGGGCAAAGGAAACCGCTTCAGGAGCTCCTTGATGGGATTGCTTTGCTTGTCCAACAAGCTATTTCCTTTGTTGATCTGGCCTTGGATGCAGATTGTGGTGATGGTCCTTATGGTTTACTTGCAATGCAAGAACAGTGGAGGCGTGGATTCTGTTGTGGCCCTTCCATGGTTCATGCTGGCTGCGGGGGAACTCTTGCCTCTTCTCATTCGCTGGACATTGCTGGCTTGGACTTAGTGGATCCACTTTCTGCTGATGTAAGCTTTTACTCTTGTTAGTATTAGAGATAGAGCCTAAAATAAGTACTTGAGGGATGGAGTTAAGTATAAACCCACATTTGTGTATCATAGACTATCCTAAGTCCATTGAAGGGTTAGCCATCATATCATCCACGCACCAAGCCCAATAGGGTTGGGTGTGAGGGAGAGATTTGGGAAAATACCCCTATCTCTCCCAGTTAGAGATAAATCTTGAAAAAACCTAAGTGTGAGCAATTTTTACCTTATGTACCAGTTTACAGTTGAGTTTGACTTAAACTCACATTCTAAGAAGTGTAATATTTTGAAATGGTGTTTCTGGTAACTTTAAGGTTTTTACTGTAATATTTATAATAATAATAATAGGAATAATAGTTATTATATAAGAAAGATAATAAATAACTACTGTTATTTCAAGAGAACAATTAAAATATCACTACTTCCTTAAGATGCATAATACATGGACCTCAGCTAAACACACTAAGCTACTTGAAAAATAGTAATCATTAAATGCTCCTATTTCTAACGAGATGTGGTGTTGATCCTCTTATGAAATATATCATCTCAGTTTTCTTTTCTGTTTTTATATTGACTCCTTCACATAATAGTCTAGGTTTATAGAGCTTTTTTTTTTATATATATATATATATCTGTTGTAATGTCACGGGGTTGCTTATTTTAGAAATTTAGACTAATAATGGTCAATGGTGTTATTGATTGGTTTCTTCTCCATTTTGTATACTTATATTCCAGTGTTTTGAATTCTTAGGTTCATGCATCCACTGTCATCAGTTTGCTGCAGTCTGACATAAAAACTGCTTTGAAATCTGCCTTTTCCAATTTGGAAGGACCATTATCTATAACTGATTGGTGCAAAGGATGCAATCCATTGGTTGATACTGGAAGCATAATTGATGGAGTTTCTGTTGAATCGACCAATAATGAATGTAGAGATTCTTCAGAACCAATGAGTCCATCCCAGTCATCTGTTGGTGGATCCAGTATTAAGGGTAGAAGTTTGTGTGTATATTAGTGATGCGAGTTTTTTGTTCATGATGCTAATACAATTTGATTGCTAGTGCAGTTTCCAACATCATGGATGGTGCTAAGGGGGATGAGACTTCTCAAAGGAGATCTGGCCACGATTTATGTAGTACAGAGTCAGAGCAGCAAACATGTGCCCGGCTTAAACCTACACTCATTGCTCTTCCATTTCCTTCTATACTTGTAGGGTATGTACTCCTTTTGTCATTTGTGCTTAAAGAGAAGATAGTACATGATGGGGTTCAAGCCTTTTTATAGTGTTTGAGTGAATCTAATGGTTTAGATGATAACTAAGGGAGAATGACAAACTGAAAAGAGTTAGGCATGGATAATGATGGGTAGTGTTTGGATATGATATATTGTATCTATCCCAAAACCAGCATTTAATAAAAGGCCTTTTTCCTGCACTTATATTTGAACTGGTAGTGTTGATAGTATACATACAGCTTATGCCTTTTTCGTGCAATTCCATGTTTGAAATTGCGATTTTGACTGCATTGTACATAGGTATTATCGGGTGCCTAAGTCACATCTAGTAGTATGGATGCTTGGGGAAGTATTTTTGTGAGGGTGGGTTCTCCAAGTGCTTGGGTACTTATTAGCTAACTCTATCTTCCTCCCCTCTTCTCTCCGAACTAATCATGATGCCTAATTAAAATCCATCCCCTCCCTTTCGTTAAACCAAATAGACCCTTATACAAGGAAAATTAGGTTAAAATGATAAGGTTGCTGTCTTGTAACCTAGAGTTCTCACATTGAAGTCCTGTAAACAGCCTCTGTGCTCGCAGGACATAATGCTTCTTACATCTACCTCCCTTAGATCCCACCCTGGTGCACTGGGGGTTTTGTGTACCTATGATATATGAAACTCAACTAACTCATTGTTCTTTAAGGCTTGTTTTGTTTGTTTGGAAAAGGAACAAACTTTACTCAACTTTATATAAGCCATAGTGTATGTTGAATACAGTTTCATCACCTACTAGAGTGGTGCTACAGTGCGATTGCATAGTGGAATTTATCAAAGCCATGCATGATTGCAACTCCGTTTGCTATTGCAGCCACTGTCATTGTTGTGTGTGCAGTATGCATCCTACATCCTCTTGTCATCTCTGGCAGGTCTTTAGCCAATTTTTGAGTCAATATAATGGCAATTTTTGTATGTTTTATGTTTATTTTTATTCGACTCCATTTTGTAAACATGTATAATTGATATGTACCATATATTGTCAACTGTTATGTAATTTCTGCAATATACCGAGAATGCTATCCGCTATTTGATATAGCAGATTATATGTCTTTTGGCCATGTTCCACAATTGAAACAATGAATGTCATTAAAATTTTTAGAAATTGAACACTTTGATCACTATATGTGAATAGTTTTTAATTCAGTTAGTTGAGTAGTAATGACTATAATTGCGGGATATTTTTGTATTTATTTATGTATAAAATAGACACTGGTTGATCTCTAATGGTATCTGGTCATACACAATTTCAGTTTTTTATTTTGAAGTGCTAAAAATAACCCAATAGATTAATCACTTCTTTATTTGCTGGTATGTTGTCCCTCGTATATTGAACATGATAAGATACATCTGGTACTGTAAATTTTGGTATTTAGTTAACCATTAAGCATCTTCAACAGGTATCAGGATGATTGGCTCAAGACATCAGCAAACTCCTTGCAGCATTGGGAAAAAGCTCCGCTAGAGCCCTATGCTCTACAGAAACCTGTAAGTTCATTATCACTAATTGCTGCTGTTATTAATGGAACCTTCTCTACCATATATCCTGACATAATTACCCAATGGGTAATGAGCTTGAGAACATGCTTTCATTAATATCGTCATATGAATTGTTGGTTGTAGATTACGTATCACGTCGTATGCCCTGACATTGATCCCCTTACTTCTGCTGCTGCTGATTTTTTTCAACAACTAGGAACAGGTAAATAGTGGTAATTATGCTTCAATTAATCTATGAATATTATTTGACGATGGTTACAAATTTGCATATTAGAGTATATTTTGATTTAAACAAATTTTGTATTTGTATCAAATTATTTATCGTGTTATTGACATTAAAAAGGGTGGAAGAAAGTATGGAGAAACCGGAGTTGTCAAATAGTGTCTCTTTGGAAATGAAAGTCATCTTTTTGATGGATGTAGTGGCTATTTGAAGTTGTCTTTCCTGTTGTTTGTACTAATTGAATGTAACAATAGCTGATTGCTGTTCCAGAGCTTCTATGCTTGTAGATTTTATGCATTGTGACTGCTGATTTAAGTTTCACCCTTCACTCTGATTTTTTGGATTCGTTTGTTCTTTTAGTTTTATTTTGCTTTTATTCTTTTCAGTATATGAGACATGCAAGCTAGGTACTCATTCACCCCAAGGCTTCGGGAATCAGATGGAGATAGAGCCTTCGAAGTTGTCATCTTGTGGTTTTGTTTTACTTGACTGCCCCCAATCAATGAAGATAGAGAGCAGTAATGCATCTCTGGTTGGTTCAGTAAGTGATTATTTTTTATCGTTATCAAATGGTTGGGACCTGACTAGTTATCTCAAGTCTCTTTCTAAGGCTCTTAGAGGTTTGAAAATTGGCTCTTGCTTTTCTACAAACTCCAGTGAAGGAAGTAACAGTTCGTGCTTGGTAAGTGACTTGTTTATTGGCAAAATTTTGTAGATTGAATGGTTATTATGTTCTCTAAGAGCTAATGAGACCAAATTATGATGAGGCTTTAACAACTTGATTGTTTGAAGCATTAATGGCATCACACTGTTCATTGCAGGAAATAGTTTTCTTATAGCATATTTCTCTAATTTGTACTGTAGATCTATGTGCATTGGTGCTTTTGATCTCATCTTTACCCCCTTGTATTAGGTAATCTATGTGGTGTGCCCATTTCCTGATCCCACTGCAATTTTGCAAACTGTAATTGAATCTTCTGTTGCGATTGGATCAGTAGTCCAACAGTTGGATAGAGAGAGGAAATCTAGCTTGCATAGTCAGGTTGTGAAGGCATTAAGTGGCTTGGCTACTGTTGACGAGGCTTCTCCATCTAATATCCTTGTGCTTTCTGGGTTTAGTATTCCAAAATTGGTCTTGCAGATTGTTACAGTGGATGCCATTTTCAGAGTCACTAGCCCATCTGTCAGCGAACTTGTCATTTTAAAAGAGACTGCTTTTACTGTGTACTGCAAGGCTCGTCGAATTTCACGTGGAATCCCTAGTGATTTTGCTCAATCTGCATTTTCCGGAAGATCTCATTCTGTTTTGACGCAACTGCCTTCTCCCATCTCTGGGATGTGGAAAGACTGTGTTGGTCCTCGAATGGCAGGACATTCTCTTCCAAGAGAGGGTGACATTGATGCTAGCTTGAGGCCTGGTACTTGGGATAATTCTTGGCAGCCAACAAGGACTGGGGGGTTAAACTGTGATCCAAGTAGAACTGGGGATATTTTTCTCCATGATGAAATTCGTTACATGTTTGAACCCCTTTTTATTCTGGCAGAACCAGGTTCTCTTGAAAATGGTATTTCAGTTATTGGTAGTCCCAGTTCGGAATCTTCCAAGGCATTGGTAGATGACAGTAGTGGTAACTATGTACAGAGTACGAGTACAGCAGGAAGTGTGGAGTCTGCTTCAAGCGCTGATGGATCTGGGTCTGATCCAAAGACTCCTCCAAGCCTACATTGTTGCTATGGATGGACAGAGGACTGGCGTTGGCTTGTATGTATCTGGACAGATTCAAGGGGAGAATTGCTGGACTGTAATATATTCCCCTTTGGTGGAATAAGCAGTAGGCAGGATACAAAGGGTCTGCAGTGCCTATTTGTTCAAATTCTTCAGCAAGGTTGTCTGATAATTCAATCTTGTGACCCTGGCCTTGCAAAGCCTCGAGATTTTGTGATAGCACGCATTGGAGGTTTTTATGAGCTTGAGTATCTTGGTAAGCTTTCTGTCTTTGCCTCTTATCCTGTGGGTTGTTATATGCACATCAGATTTTGGACACGGCTAATCCAAAAAATGTCATTGCATTGGTATAGTTTAGACATGTAGTAGAGTGGAAGGTTGTCAAACTCCGAGTTTACTTAAACTCGTAGGAGCTTCATAAACTCATAAGAGTTTACTCTGGATAAGAAATATAATAAAATACGTATAAATAACATAATAATTCAATACTATGTAATGCTAAAACAACTTTTTATATTTTTTTTACTGTAATATTATTATTATTATTATTATTATTATTAGTTTATCATATTATATATTTTGTTTTATATCTTTCTAATATTATTATCCTTTTGTCATTACTCTAGTTAATTATATTATATATTATGCTTACAAAAAAAAAGAAGTGGTTGGACTTAAACTGAGGTCCAACAGTCCAAAATAGAGAGGAGGAAAAAAACTAAAGCCCTAATATGATCCAACCCACTAATTTGTAGCTTGCACCGGCCATATCTATGAATCTGGGCAAGAGAAAGGAAATGGGAGAGTAGTGAGGTAGTAAGGTGTCCAAGACTAAACGACAAAACTGAATGGAGATAAGAAAGACACCAAGAGAGATCTGTTCGTGCGATAGGAGAACACAAATAAACACCCAAAACAGACAAAAACTTGCCAGAGAACCAGTGAACTTTGAAATTGTATTTTTGCATAATTCGTGACCAAGAAACAAAGACCTACTGTCGTTTTTGGTTTTTTTCTATTGTCAAACTCAGCTCGTTGAATTGACTCTAAACTCAGAGTTTGCTTGAGTTTACATGAGCCTACTAAAACACGATTCTGCATGCTAGTTAACTAGGTTCGAGGGCGGATGAATGTAAACTCTTTGTTGACTTGCGATTTCAATAAACATGGTGGTGTGTTAAAAAGAGAGATTTGAGGAATAAAAATAGTCTAATCTTATTTCTTAGTGATCAAAGGTTACACTGAAGTATTTACATGATCAGCTGTGAAAGCCTATAATCAGTTGTGGAACAGGCTTAACTACTTTGCTAAAAACTAACTGTTCTTCTAATACAATATTCACTCACTACTTATCTTTCAGAATAACCTTTTCCCCCATATAAAATACATGTAGTGTAATTTTCTGGAAAGACTTGCAGTACAAAAGACAGTGGCTGATTCACACTGTTACATACTGCTGTGTATAAATTCCCTGATATTGGCCAAACCTATACTCATTGGTGTCAGTTATGACTGCAAAGTGAGAGTTGGATAAATGAACATTTGGTTCTTGAATGTGTAAATCAGAGACAAAAAGCTTTGAAATTTCGATTTAGTCCTTATATGTGTAAAATGTGGGACAATTACATCTATTGAATTGAACAACTTAATGACAAATTGGTCCTTGAATTTTACAATTTAAAGTCAAGTTCGTTCTCAAAAAAATACAATTTAGTGTCAAATTGCGCTCCTTAAACATTATAGCTTAATGACAAATGGTTCTACAAAACTTAACAGAATGTATTGTTTCACTTGTTTTAGTCAAATTATTCGTTCATTTAGAGACTAAATTGTCATTTGTTTACTCATTCAAGAACCAAAATGGTTATTTATCCGATAATTATTGTCAAGTACCCAGTGGTGGTTTTATTTGAGGGGTTATGAAGCAGTTAGTGGGTAGTTTCTTCAAATTCTAGTACATATACATATCGTTATACTCAAAAGGAATTCTCAATATGAATCCTAATGTTTAAAACCAGGTCCATTGAAATTTGGTTTGGCCCGTTTAGTTTTTGATAGCAACTTAAGACATATAGCAGTATTGTGCAAAAGCTTCCATCTAAAATTTGTGTAAAGCAAGGTCAGAGCAAGTGAGCATCTCACTTGTGATAATGCAATTTAGTTGACTCCATTTATTTTAGTACATTCACAAAAAATATTTCGGATTAAAAGGGTAGTCAGTTCCAGTTATCTAATATTTATTTCATCAAATGTATATAGCAAATTATAAAATGTTTTCATGTCATAAAAGTCAAGAAAATGAGTTAGAAAATGCACTATCTCTTCTGTTATATTTAAGAACTAATTACTCTTAATAGAGCAAATTACACCAACACCCTCACCCCCTGTGGTTTTTTTAGATTGCACACACCTCTGCCTTTTTAACATTTATAATGGCCCCTCTTGTAGATTAAGAAGGGTTATTGTAGGGTTAAAAGGGTAAAAGTACCAGTGTACAATTTGAAGAAAGCATGGGAGTATCAAGGTAATTTGCTATTATTATTATTCGGTTTAACCTCTGATATGTTGGTTAGAACAGCTTCTTGCATTTTGTATTCGTTCATTTTGTTTAGTTCAAATGATTGGGCCGTTCATTTTTTAGTTTATCAAAATGAGCTCTATAACTTGTTGACAAGGAAGATTTTGCCTGAATTTTGGTGTATTGTCCTAAATGTATTTGTACATGTGGGTTTAGACGGTGTTCAAACTGTTCTAATCTCCAAGTTATCACGCATGAGAATAGTATGCTACAGCTACGCTAAAGTGCCATGGCGGAGTGCAGTTGCCACAAGCCACGAGAGAGGATGACTTGGTGGTGCAGTTCAGTGTGCATCACAGATGCTTTATTGGCTGGAATGGTGGGATTTTGCACTCCATTCAAACTATTTTGTCACAACAGCCTCTTTTGCTCCCTTTTCCTTCTGTGATCTATTGTTGTCTGTCTGCGGCTGCAAAGTTCGTTTGAGCTCTTCTAAGTTCGGGGAAACGGCACTGGGTTAGGGTAGAGTCCTAGGCTTTTAGTAAAGAAAGTTTGGGATTAGGAGAATTAGGCCAATTCGCCCAAAACCTTTTTTGGGTGTTTCTTCTCCTTTTTCTGTTTTAGTTTGTCGGCCTCTATTTTGAGCCTGACTTAGCTTCTCTTTTTATTTGTTTTCAAAACAAACATTTTGACAAAAAGAAAAAAGAAAGCATTGCAGTATGCATATAATATTAATAAGTAAACTAAGTAGTAATGATAATAAACTAAATAGTAATAAAATATAATAAATTATTTAAAGCAGAACATGTGATATAAGAAACAAAATAATAGTAATAAAAACTAAATAAAACATTACATATAACGTAATAGATTAAATAACAGTGATGAAAATATTATAAACTATTTTGAGTATAATATATGATATCATAAACTAAATGATTAATAGAAACTGAATAAAACATAGTATATATTATAATAAATTAAACAATAACTTTAAATAAAATATAATAAACTAAATAATAATAGCAATAAAGACAAATTAACAGTAGTTGCTATTCCGCTTTGTGCTATACTACTATAGTGTTTTTTGAGCTGGCTACTCTGCTTTCTGGGATTTAAAACTAATGTAAGTTATTCACAAACACTCACAGTGCTGCCTGGTTGTTTTTTGGCATATTTACATTCATCAAAAGTAAATTAGCTTTTATACTTACTCCACTTTAGATTGAGAAGCTACGCGTACTTTTGCATCTTAAGCCTACCTCTATACACGCATTTTTACCTTGATGTTTTTTTTCAAACAGAGTGGCAGAAAGCCATTTATTCAGTCGGTGTATCTGAGATGAAGAGATGGCCTCTGCAATTGCGGAAATCTATGTCTGATGGGTTGTCTGCAACTAGTAATGGTTCTTCTTTGCAACAACCAGACATGAGTTTGATTCCAGACCGAACTCTTCCTTCCTCGCCTAGTCCCTTGTACAGCCCCCATACCAAATCCACTGGTTTTATGAAAGGCAATTTAGGGCAACCTGCTGCAAGAAAGCAGCTTATGGGTGGACATTCTATGGTTGACAATTCAAGGGGTTTGCTTCATTGGGCACAAAGCATTAGTTTTGTTGCAGTTTCCTTGGACCATACGTTACAACTAGTTCTCCCAGCAGATTCCTCCACTCCTGGTAAGTTATCTGTACTACAGTTATTTCGATTTCTATTTTCTTATTTTGTTAAATTGCATTCATGAGAGGTGTTCTGATGGATGATGAGTAGGTGCACAAGAATAGATGACCTGAGAAAATGAAAGAGAACATATAGTAGAGAAAGATGATACTAGATTCTGAAAATTTTGCAACAGAAACTGAATTTATGATTATGATAAACGTTACAATTAGTGAAGGAAATACAGAGGTATATATTTATATAAGCTTATGTCAACTGTCAGTTAACTGATAGCTGTTACGTCTGACAGAAAACTATCAGAAACCTGCACAGACCAAAAAAACACACACAAACATCTGATAATAATTTCTTTGTTAATGGACAGGGTTTGGATAGGGTATTATAGTATTTGTCCCAATACTCATTTGTAACCTCTAAAATTTAGAAAGAATAATATATTTCTTCTGTATTTCAATAATGAGGCCATTGTACCTATAATTATGGGTCTTAAGATGTAGGTTTTAAGTCTAACTCAACTTTATAAAACTTGTTTGTAGGTTTTAAGCCTAACTCAACTTTATAAAATCCACTTATAAACAATTGAAAGACTTTATCTCTAATTGATGTGGGATCTCCAACACCATCTCTTGCCAAGACTCTCTAACTTGTGTGTGAGACTATATATTTAAGGGTGGCCTAATATGCCTAATAACATTACTAGGATAAGCTGATACCATCTTAAGAAGTGAACTTTAAATCTAATTCAAACTTACAAAACTGGCTTGTAAGGTGAGGTTTATTAAAAGACCTAGTCGACGAGAAATCTTCAACAATAAATTGTTAAAGTACTGCAAGGATAAAATAAAAAACTTCCTAAAATACATAATGACCAACACGATTTTGACACAAACATACCTCTCCACAGGCCCGTGCATGGATAGCAAATTTAGTGTCAATGTCAGTGTCTTATTAATAATACATAGATACCCTTACCTAGATCTAGTAACCCACACTTTAACTATGTGAAAGTGTTATGTCATATCCTACTTATAAAGTACTAGTGGAAACTCATGTCCTTGAGCGCACGTGTGTCCTCCTTTTTATGATGATTAAAAATAAAAAAGTAAGCATTATAATAATTATTAAAATAAAACATAAGCGGTTACAAATGTATATACGAAAAAAGTGGTTACAAAAAATCCTTCAGTAATGGTTAGTTAATTTTTTTACAAATAATAAAAATAAATAAATGAGTTGTATTAACATGATGTATTCACTAAAAAAGCGGTTACAAGAAGAATCCTCTTTATTAATAGTTATAGATGACAATCAAAATATTTAGTTTGATTCATATCTAACATAATAAAGTAATAAAACGTAAGTCCAATCTTGTCTAATAATTTTAAATTCTTTGACTTGTCAAATTGATAGAGATTGGTGTACGTAATTTTAGGAGAAGAAAATTTTCTTTATTTTTGTACATTAATCCAAATTACATTAGAAATTATAGTGGGCTAGGAGATATCCTAACCATCCTGATCACAAAATAAATATAAAGATAGGGTAGAAAATAAAGGAGAATAAGATCAAACCAGATTTGAAGATGTAATGTTGAGTGATCTTAACTAACCAAATCTTCTTCTAGAATCCTTTTTTGAAATTTAGTTTTAAAAGAAAAACACATACAACTGTCAACAAGTACATAGGTGTCCAACTTGCGTATACGGAGTTCAAAATTAGGTCTAAGAAATCCTTTTGTAGAAATGTATTCAACTTGCTATGAAGTAGGACAAGTGATATGTATGTTCGCCTTCTCTTTCTTAAAATGTCTATCAATTTCGACATGCATGCGGTGATAAGGTAGAACAATGTTCTGTTGATTGTAGCCTTGTTATCATTGTACAACTTCATGGGAAGAGTAGTTCTAACTGTTGTAGAATTCTTTTTAGCTATAAAATTTCACTAACTCTTTGTGCCATTGCCCTATATTTTAACTTCTGCGCTACTGGCCACATTTTGTTTTGCTTTTCTAAGTAACCAAATTTCCCTGAACAAAAGTACAATAGCCAGATGTTGACTTTTGGTCAGTCATGGATCTAGGTGTCTGTATCCATGAACACTTCAATTTTATTAAGAGCATTGCTGCCCAATTTTCTCAAAAAGAAGTCCCCTGCTTGGAGAGCTTTTTATTACCTAAAAATTCTGTAATCTTCCACAAGATGTTCATGTAGTGAGCTCACTATGATTCACTAACATTCCTTGTAATCTTCGGTATTAAGTGGTATCTACTGGATCACGTTTGTCTTTACTTCCAAGCTTTTTATTAAGATCTATAGGGGTTTCTTCGTGCCTGAAACCCATCATCTCAATTTCTTAGAGAAGATCTAGAATATACTCCCTATGAAACAATTCCTTTCTTTGATCTTGCAACCTCCATCCCCAAAAATATTTTAAGGACTTGAGGTCTTCAATGTCAAGCTCGAATTCAAGGAAAGCTTTCAACTTATTATTTCATCGAAATCATTTTAGGTAATCCTAAAGGTGTCCACATAAACAATTAGCATCACTATTTTTACTCCCAAAAGAATGTTTTACAAACTGTGGTCACTTTGATATTAAACATACCTTTGGTATAGCTATACACTCATTACAAATGATTGCTTTTTTTAAAGTTGCATTGCGCCAATACACCAAAAACCTGCTTTGGCAATAAAGGAAATTCAGACGATTATTCTTCATCGTTGTTCTCAACGTAGGATTTCTGGATAAAAGTTATAATTGAACACATATTAGCATCGGAAAATAAAATTATTATTTCACAAAGCTACTAAGATACATAATTTTAATTTTTTTTTAATGCTAGCTCATAATTGAATATTCATAATTAAGTAAATCATGTATGTATTGTTAGCTTAAACTTTTTGGAGAGGGAACTGAAAGGGTTGGTGGTTTGTCTATTTCAGGTTACATCGAAGGTTTCACTCCAGTGAAGTCTCTTGGTTCTACGTCTTCGGCATACATTCTAATCCCTTCTCCCAGCATGCGATTTCTTCCTCCAACAGTTCTTCAACTCCCCACGTGCCTCACAGCAGAGTCACCACCACTGGCTCATCTGCTTCACAGCAAGGGTTCTGCTCTTCCTCTCTCTACTGGATTTGTGGTTTCGAAAGCAGTACCTTCCATGAGGAAGGACTACAGAAGCAACCTAAAAGAAGAATGGCCCTCTATACTTTCAGTGAGCCTCATTGATTATTATGGAGGTACTAACATACCCCAAGAGAAAGTTGTCCGAGGAATTAACAAGCAAGTTGGTAGAAGTTTAAGCTGGGAAGCTAAAGATTTTGAAATTGAGACCCACTTAGTTCTGGAGTCTATTGCAGCAGAGCTTCATGCCTTGTCTTGGATGACAGTGAGCCCCGCATACTTAGAGCGGCGGACAGCGCTTCCCTTCCACTGTGACATGGTTCTAAGACTAAGAAGACTTCTTCACTTCGCCGATAAAGAGCTCACCAAGCAGTCAGAGAAATCTTGACTACGCCTTATATACAATGATGGTGAAAAATGCTCATTGGTAGAGTGGAAAGACAGCCAAACTGAGCCGAGTAGACTGTACCATACTAGATCCACTGTGATTATATGTAAATTAAGTGTAGAGGCTGATGTGTTCCAGGAAGAAATAGATTTAGAAATCGTTGGGAATGTATATGAGCTCTTCTAGAACAGCTGATTTTAACCCACATTAGCATGATTGATAGAAACTGTTGATTGTAGCATAGAATACCATATTCTCTATCTCTGTACTATTTATGTCTCCGAAATTTCATTTCCTTTGTAATTAGATATTTGATTTCCTAGCTATAATTAATTATTGGACTGAATAATATGAATCCTTGCAGGCAAAAACTTACTGTACCCCATCAGTTTGATCCTGCAATCCATTAATTTCAAAAATATAAAAAATGTCCTTAATATTTTATTCCAAATTCATGAGGGGTTATTTTTCAGAAATAGGTTCTGAAAAACATTTTCTAAAACGTAAATTTTATGTTTCAAAATATATTTTTTGGAATTGATTTTTGGAAAATATTTTGCAATATAAAATTTATATTCAAAAAAATGTTGAGAATTTATTTCCGAAAAATATCTTTAGAATGTAAAATTTAGCTTTTGAAAGACATTTTTTCAAAATTAAATTCTGATAACATTTTTCACAAATTATTTAATTATAAATGCAGAGGATATTTTAGTTATTTGACGTCAGTGATGGGGTGCAGGTTAAAACTGAGAGGTGCACGCAAGTTTTTGTTATCCTTGCGATGATTGGCTGTTTTTTATTTTATTTTAGTGGCTTTTGTATTAGAAATATTTTAAGGCTTTTTCTTTTTGCACCTCTAATTTTAAAATGACTATTTTACCTTTCGTAAAGGTAATTTCTGCATTACATGTTTTAGAAATATTTTAACTTTCGAAATTTCCAGAATATGATTTTTGACACAAGACTTTTGGAACGTATGAAATGCATTATAGGATTAACTTTCTAACAATTTGTTGGAAATAGCTTATGTCATTCCCTACATAATATAACCCGCAAGAGTCCTCTATCTTTGTTTTTGAGGAGATGCTAAGGGTATTCCTCGCACGGCCAGTTCCCCTCAATTACTAGTTTGAACTTCCACTTCCCCATCAAATAAAGGTGAAGGGCTGAAAGAGACGCTGAAAAAAAAAAAAAAAATTTCTTGGTTAACAATACTTTTTAACTCAATATTATTCTCCCTTGTTTTCAATAACCACTTATTCGTCGAACAATACTTTTAACCTCTGGATAAGAAGAAGGTTGTTATCTGAAGATTTTGTGCTTCCCATTATAAGTCTGTTGCATGCACAAAATTAGAGAAGCACTAGCCAAGAAAATATCAGCGTATAAAGGATTAATTAAATAAAAATAAAAAATCATTGAAAAGTAAAGGTAAAAAAAAATAATTGTCTTAAATTAATGGCCAAACATATAACTAGCCACCCTCCAATCACGATGTCGTAAACTTGTTAAGGATTTAGGCAAGTGAACTCCATAAGTAATAAAATCAATTTTTAAGTGCAAGTATTGAATCTCAATGGACTAATGTGGTATCAAGTTAATGAATATTTGTTGTGAATTTAAGGGTGCAAATGTAAATATACTATTTTATTTCAAAATTTAAAATATAAATAAGTAAAAGATAAAGATAAAAAAAAGAAAAGAAAAAGATAAGAATAAAAATATAATGATAAAGAAAGAAAACTCTTAATTGAAGTGAGTATCTAAACAATTGACGGGGCAAAGAATGCAATGCAATATAAAGTAGGATATAAAGATATTAAGGTTGTCTTTCCTCAAACCACCTCTTATACAACTAACTAAAAAATAAACTTATTTTTGGTAAATCTCAATCATATCATTAACTCATTAAATTATTCAATTCTTAATTCCTTAAGCAATTGAACTAAATTGATTTAATATACTTTCAATCCTTTGGCAATTATAATCAATCAGTTTATAATATAGATGAAGAGTTTTCAAAGGATCTAAATTAAAATCAATATATTTCCTACATGAATTTTATTTAGGTGTTCTCCTATATATTCTAAGTTTAAAAGCATTAAACGTGAATTGAATTTCATTTGAAGAAGGTGATGAAAGACATATAAATAAAAATAATATAATTAAAATAATAATTTGTAAATTTAAAACAAATTTCAAATCTAACTAAAAATTAAATATATTTTTCATCTTCTTGAAAAAATGAGTTTTAATTAAAATAAAATTCAATTAAGACACTTTTTGTTATCGAACAAATTACATTCACAACTCAAGTTATAACATGATTTATATAATAGCTAAAGTGTACGATCCATATTACAATCTTAAGGTTTAGGATTTTGAAAGTTTTTCATAATCATAACTATAATATTAATTTTAACTATTTTGATTGACATATAAAGAATTCAAAGACATCCTAGACACACAAGAGAGTGTTTTGTCATTCTAAGAGGTAAGTTAACAATACTCAAAGTTGCTTTAAAAAATTGAGTCATGTACTATTGCAAGGACTTAGTATTGCTTTGAGTGACATAGTGGAGCAACGCCAAACAAGTAACCACTGGTTTGCTATTAGCAAACCGAGTTGTAAACCTTGCTCAAAAGTGTAAAAGAAATCAATTGAATTTTGTGATCTGGAGTAGTACCATTCCAAGAAGAGTAGCGAAAAAGTAAATAAAAATGTATTCTTAAGTCTTCATAAAATAGATTAGTCTGAGTGAGATACATGGGCCCCCGGATCTGAGGTCCCATTATATGCTTTCACATTCAATTACTTCCACTTGTTGTGGAGTCGAGCTTGCATGACCTCTAATTAAATGGATGAAAATCGCCCAGGTGGGCTTGCATCTCCATTTTAAACAGAGGTGTTTGTATTACCATAAAAGGCACTAACTGATTAGATTTCCTTGATTTTTTGTGCATGTCTACTCCTTGGGGGTAATCTTCAGAGGTTGACCAAATTAAAGGTTTCCCAAGGGATTTGAGATTGAGTACTCGGAGCCCGATATTAGCTACCGGCTTAAGTTTGTCATGTGTATGACTGTGCCGGAACTCAACAGACCCCTTGCACTAGCTGGCAAAATTCAACAAGGCTATACTGGGCAACTTGCTCGTCATGTTTGGGTGTGAGGGTTCTACTAGCATAAACTTAGTTATGCCTTGTTGTCCGCTCCTCCTCGTGTAAAATGGTTAGTTGCTCTTAAAGAAACATTAATTCATCATCATGAATAATGGTGATGATATTCTGGACATTGATCTCATTCTTTTGTAGAGAATAGTCTTCACGTGAGTTTTAAGAGCTTTAAAAGACGATGGGTCCATCTCTCAATTTGATGAGGTTGAGAAAATTGTTTAAATTTTGGTAAATACCATATATTGTGGTCTGGAAACAACTGCCTAGGTCCGATTCTACCTTCAAAAGATTTTTTTTTGATGTTCAAATTAATAATAACTTTCAAGAAGTATAATAAATAATAATTTGTGAGCATGTGCTCCCTATAAACTTAATTCATATTTATAAGGTTGATTTTAGGTAGATATTGATTTATTCTTAATAAATAAAAATTATTATGATTGATAAGTGAATATTCCAGCATACAATCATTCATCATAAAATATATTTAATTTGATTGGATTGTAACATATTTGATTGAATCTAACAATATTACAAAAGTACGTACATACTTGAATCTTGTATTATTATACAAGTAGGTACATTTAAAAAAGATAAAAATTTTAAAATAAAATATTTTTGAAAAAATAAAATATAGTATCTTTACTAAGATGTGAAGTGTCGCCTATTGTTAAGGAATATAAAACTTTCTTATCAAGTTATAAATTTCTAAGAGATGAAGATTTATCCAACATGAAATAGAGGTCTATACGTAAAAATAGATACGGCAAACACATTTTAACTCAATTTATCATGGACAAAATCCAATTTTTTAAATTTTTGTTTTAATGTACATATATATATATTACATTTAAATTAATCATGTAAATATTTTGATTTTTTAACTAGTTAATTAATATCTATAATTAGATAAATTAAAGGAATTATTATCTTTAATATTAAATCACTCTTATAATTAATCATTGGAACTTAAGTTATTGTTTTTTATTTATTTAATTTACAATATTATTACATTTTCATCCTTTAATTAATATAATAAAAATGAATTTTTAAATTATTTTATCATTTTAATATTTAATTAAAAGAATGGGTCAGAAGGCCAGCCGACCCTACCCTTAACTCATAAAGTTGGTAGGATAGAAATAACTACCAAGCTGAACATCTCAACTTATTTCACTAAATTGTGTCGAGTTAGTGAGTAAATGTGTTTTATAATCTCTATATAGAAGGCTATCTTATGCTCAATTCAATAAAATAAATAAATGACAAGGTTAAGTATGAGAAAGTTTATTACTTCCTATGAAAAGAATGACGTCTTAAAAGATTTGTTGAAACATATATATGAATCATTTTCTATAAATGTTAATATTTGAATTATTCATATATTGATTATCTTACGAGGAATTTAAGAATGAGTAAGTACAAAAATTAATAATCATGGTTAAAATAGCATTATGAATAAAATTAATAATAACAAGGAAAATATTTTTAATAGCTTATAAGTTATATTGGCCAATGCTAAGATAATTTCATTTTGTTGCATAATCCACCTCAAAGTTGAAAGATAATCAAGGAATTCACGAAGTCCTTGATTTAGTGTGAGACAATAAATTTATGACGTAATAAATGTTAAAATTACTAACCATAATAACACACTTTTTAAAATATTTTCACTTGGTAATAGTATATCTTGAATCTGGCGGAATTATTGAGTATTTTGTTGGGTTTATTAATGTACATCAAAACAGAATGTAACGGGCAAAGGAAAAATTCTAAAAATAATGAGAGGAGGAGCGAGGGATGAGGCGTGAGGAAAGGAGGAGGGGAAAATAGGAATGGCTGGAAAAGGTGGGGGAAATGGTATAAAAGGGGGAGGAGGAGGGGAAAAGAAGAACAGACTACACCTTCTTCTTCATCTTCATCTTCATCTTCATCCTCCAATAAATAAGGAGAAGGAAGAAGGTAGTATATAGAGGAAAAATAAAAGAATAAAAGAATGGGTGGGAGGGGAAAATTGTTGTTGTCGATGTTATGCCTGTTGGCGGCGGCAGTGCAGGGTGAAGACCCGTACGTGTATTACACATGGAACGTGACGTACGGGACGATTGCTCCACTGGGAGTGCCCCAGCAGGGTATTCTCATCAACGGCCAATTCCCTGGACCCGAAATTAACTGCACAAGCAACAACAACATTGTTGTAAATGTTTTTAACAACCTTGACGAGCCATTCCTTGTAACCTGGCACGGTATTCAACAAAGGAAGAACTCGTGGCAAGATGGTACACCAGGAACCTCATGCCCCATCGCTCCTGGGACAAACTACACCTACCACTTCCAAGTGAAGGATCAAATTGGAAGCTTTTTCTACTATCCTTCAACAGGATTGCAGAGGGCAGCAGGTGGTTTCGGTGGCCTTCGAATCTTCAGTCGTCTGTTGATTCCCGTGCCATATGCTGACCCGGAGGATGAGTACTGGGTTCTCATGGGTGACTGGTACACAAAGACCCACACTACCCTCCAGAAATTCTTGGACAGCGGTCGTTCTATTGGTAGGCCAGATGGTGTGCTCATCAATGGCAAAACAGCCAAGGGTGATGGCAGTGATGAACCCCTTTACACCATGATTCCTGGCAAGACCTACAAGTATAGAATATGCAATGTTGGTCTCAAGGACGCCCTTAACTTCAGGATCCAAGGCCATCCCATCAAGCTTGTCGAGACCGAAGGCTCCCACGTTGTTCAAAACGTCTATGACTCTCTTGACGTTCATGTTGGCCAATGCTTTACCGTCCTTGTTACCGCCGATCAAGAACCAAAGGACTATTACATGGTCGCCTCCACTCGCTTCACCAAGTACGATCTCACTGCCAAGGCCATCATCCGCTACACCAACAGTGCAGCCCCTGCCTCACCGGAGCTCCCTCCATCACCTGTTGGTTGGGCCTGGTCTCTTAACCAGTTCCGCTCCTTCCGTTGGAACCTCACCGCTAGTGCTGCAAGGCCCAATCCCCAGGGTTCTTACCATTATGGACAGATCAACATCACTCGCACCATCAAGCTGGCCAACTCCGTAAGCAGGGCCCAAGGTCTTCGTTATGCCATCAATGGCGTCTCACACGTTGATCCTGAAACTCCTCTTAAGCTCGCTGAGTACTACGGAGTTGCTGACAAGGTTTTCAACTACAACACCATATCCGATGAGCCCCCCGTTGATCTAAACTCAATCACCAAGCTACCTAATGTCATCAATGCCACATTCCGCGACTTCATCGAGATTATCTTCGAGAACCATGGAAAAACCGTCCAATCATACAATTTGGACGGTTACTCATTCTTTGCAGTCGCGTGAGTATTCGTTCCTTTTTCATATTTATTTAAACACTTAAAACTAGTACTTACGTTTTATTATCCTTACAGCACAGAGCCAGGCAGATGGAGCCCAGAGAAAAGGAAGAACTATAACCTTCTTGACGCCGTGAGCAGACACACCATTCAAGTCTTCCCCAAATCTTGGGCCGCCATCATGTTGACGTTCGACAATGCTGGAATGTGGAACCTGCGATCGGAGCATGCTGAGAATCGCTACTTGGGCCAACAACTCTACATTAGCGTTTTGTCCCCTGAACGTTCCCTCAGGGATGAGTACACCCTCCCAGATACCCAGCTTCTTTGCGGCATCGTCAAGGATTTGCCCAAGCCAACACCATACTATTCTTAGAGTTTTTCCCTGTTTCTGCCATTCGTATTTGATTGAAACACCAAATCATAACTGTTTTGGTCTCATGCGGTGGCTCATATCATCAACCCACCCATTATTCAATTAATTAATTAATTAATTAATTAATTTACCCTCGTTACTGAATTCAATTTTATTCTCCTGTTTCTATTTTATTTTTTATTTGCTTCATAAACGCACGTATAATAAATATATCTCAGAATTAAAGTATAAATTATAGATTTTTTTTTCTAAATAATCTAAGCATAATAATATAACTCAAATCAAAAGGACATTCATCTTTCCACCTTACCGATTTTTATATGCAATATCTGACGTTATGATCGTATATATATATCTAAGGAATTTGATATCACTAGTTACTATTTTTACTTTTATTAATTTTACTTTCTGTCTCTCTTTACCATACAAAAAAAAAGAACTTATATATCTTACTTTTCTCCTCGTCAAATTTTAACTACATAATCATCTTTTACACTTTTTAAGTGATTAATTACTGTGCCCCATTACTGTTAAATACTAAATTTTAAATCCTTGTTACACAGGTTTGTTTATATATGTGTATATAAATAAAACTCAACATTTCATGTCAAAAATATAATTTTTATGTATTTAATTATATATTTTAATTTAAAAAATATCTATCTTGTGTGTGTATGTGTTTTTTTCTTTTTTACAATTGTATTTTAAGTTAATTTGTAGTTGACTGTTTACTTCTAATAATATACTTGCATTGAACTTAAATATTTTCATTAAAAAAAATTTATCAAATAGAAACTAATTCAAGACAAATTTTTTTCAATAATTATATAAAAATGGTTTAAAAATTATTTTCAAAAATAAATATTGTTAACTTTTAAAATATGTTTTATTATTATACAATGGATTTTAAACTAATCACTAAATCCGTTTCTAGAATTAATTATCAAAGTTTTAGTTATTTTAATTTATAATCTCTAACTACTTGAGTGACTAGTTCTTTAAAATTAGATATCATTAATTATCTCTAAACAGTTTTTGTAGAGTAGTTATATAGACCAAGATATCTATTTTAAATAAAAATTATAAGTTACTTTTATATACTTTAATAATATTTGCATTTCTATTTGATATTTCCACGTTCGTCATCAAGAAAAATCTACCAACTCTATGTGCATCAACAATACTTATATTTTCACTTGAATAACGAATTATTTTTCTTTCTGAATCTAGTTGTAGGAACACAAAATTTATTCAAATAATATACGCAATCCCTTTTATAGATGCCACCAAAAAAATGTGATCACTATTTTATTCAAAACACGTAAAAATAAGTGGAAAGTATCTAAAACTTTGCATGTAGGAGAAAAGAATATCCAAATATAAGACCATGTCGTGGAAACACAAAAAAATTAAAGAATATATTGCGTTACGTATTGCATGAGGATTTTAAGAGTTTTTTCATACATAATTTTAAGAGAAAAAAATAGAAAGAATAAAAAGTTGTTTCATAAACTAAAATTAATTTTAAGTAAGTTAAAACTAAAAATTGGAAAGCAAAAAAATTTCTGTATGTAAATTAGTTTATAAATAAGTTAATTTTAATTTTTCAATTCTCGAGAATCTCGTAATAACCTTAAATTAAATAACGTGACATGCTAAAACTTTTCAATTAACATTTTGTATCATATAATATAATATGATTGTTTTCTTTCTTAACTACCTTCCAGTTGGAAGTAAGGACTTTCTTTTCTTCGTATTGTTGAAAAGATATAAAATTAATTATATTAATTTACAATTAACATATATATATATATATATATATATATATATATATATATTAAATTTCAAATAATTGATGTTGAATGACTGCTTATGATAATAGATTTGCTTTAGAGTTATATATGGTTTAAAATTATTTCACGTTGACTAAAATTAATTTATATGGATGAAATGTAAATTATGAAAAATACCACTTTTCCCGATTCTTCATAATAATTAATTTAATTATATTTTAATAAATGAAGAAGTATAAATATTTTAAATTGTTTCTTGCCGTATATAATTATATAATTATTTTGTATAATTTACTAAGAAGATAAAATTTAAGATAATATATATAGGAAAGTGATTTTTTTTTAATTTTGTCATGATTGATGAAGAGATATTTTATCTTTCTTTATCCCTTCTTAAAGAAGAAATAAGAATGTAGGATTATATCATTTTTTTTAAATTTATTTTTAATATTTTTTATATTAATTAAATATTTTTTATATAATATATCCAAGTTTTTAAAATAATAAAATATTTAATTATCTAATAATAATATGATTTAAAATATTGTATTGAAAAATATTATATTTATATTATGTTTTAGTGATAATATTCTAGATGTAGTGATTAACTTAGTCTAATAATAATAGTGGAATTGTAACAGGCTTTGAGGAATATTAACATTGTCTCTAAGAAGAATGAAAAAAAGAATTAAAAAACAATAAATTGTATGATTATTAAGAAATGACTCTAATTTATGGAGGCATGGAAACATAAAATTTCATGTCATTCTGTCGCATTAAAAAATTGGATGACTTCTATTTCATTTATCACACAAAATTTCACTTTATTTAGAAGTTCCCTTTAATTCATTATAGCCTAACCATGGAACACGCCATTAAAGCTACTTTTGAAAATATTGTGACCTTTAAAGCTATTTTGAGGAACTTTGACTTGATTTATAGACTAGAGGTTAACTTTCATAAAAGTGAGGTGAGGTATAGTTAATCAGTAGGAATTACAGTTGCTCTTTGATTGTTTAAATTGTAGGTAGACGAAGCTTTCATTTAAGTACTCAGGGATGACTATTGGCGGGAATCTTAAGAGGGTGTCATTTTGGAATCAAGTGATTAACAAAATCAAATCTAGGTTGTTAAGGTGGAAGGAAAAACTACTCTCCATGGCAGGTAGAGTGTGCTTGATTAAATCTGTGATCACTGCATTACCTTTATTTTACTTGTCATTCTTTAAAGCCCCTATCAGTGTGTGCAAAAAGACTAGAAAATTACAAGCTAAATTCCTGTGGGGTTAAGGCTATGAAGGTAAGAGAATAGCCTGGGTTAGTTGGAAAAAAGTGTGTAGGTCATTTCAAGAAGGGGGATTAGAGATTAAAGATATTGGTAACTTCAATGTAGTTTTGTTAGCCAAGTGGAAATGGAGGCTTGGTAGGCCAAAATTGGGCTTATGGAGAGAGGTATTAGAATCTCGGTATGGGACCTGAAGGAAATTGGATATTAATTTACTAAATAGAACACACTCTTGATGATGACGTGATCTATCTAAAGTATGTGCGAAGGGAGCTAGGAGAAATTGGTTCGACTGTAGAATCAAGTGGATTTTGGGGATGGGAAAAAAGTGAAGATCTGGAGGGATATATGGGTTGGAGATCAATCTTTAAAAGATACATACCCTAGAGTATTCTCTATTTCAGAATGTAAAGAAAGCATAATGGCAGAGGTAGGGATAGGGGAGTAAGAGAATCCTATGTACATATCTAGATGGAATTTAGGATGAAGAAGAGCTAGGTTCGAACGGGAGAAGCTGTTGGAAGAGCAGTTGATTAATAGTAACTTACCTGTACAGAGAAGGATAAACCGCTAGGATAGGTGGGTCTGGTTAGGAGATGAAAAACAACAATATACTGTTAAGTCTGGATACATTATATTGAATATGGAAAGCATAATGGAGAGGTCAGAGGTTTTCCAGCAGGTACGGACTTTAAAAGTGGCGTCATCAACACTAATATACGTTTGAAGAGCTAAGTTAGACAGACTGCCCACTACAATCAACCGGTTTAGAAGAGGAGTTCAGTTAGAAACGTATGTTTGCCCATTGTGTAGAAGGATGAATGAGATAGTTCAACATCTTTTTATCAATTGTGCAGGAAGTGTGGAATGCTTGTGAGAGATGGGTTGGGACAGTGTCTATTAGGCATGAGTCAGTTTTGCCTCACTATCATCATTTTCAACTATCGATGATAACTATAAAAGGTAACCAATTATGTAAAATAATGTGGGTGGCTATTGTGAGTGAGACATGGACTCATAGAAATAAAATAGTTTTTAGAAATTGGGTAGTGGATAGTGTGGAGATCTTTAGCCTTGCCCAAATTAGGGGTTGATATTGGTTAAAACATAGAGTAAGGAGAGCTCAGTTTACTTATGCTAATTGGATCTTATGCCGTTTACACTGTTTGGAATATTTAACATAATAGGTTGTATTGCTCTTACTTGTTCTTCCGGCCTAAAATGTGATGTGGTTGTAGAAAAGTATTAGTGTTGAAGATGAAACCTTCAAAGATAAATTATGAAAAGATTTCATATGATATGTTATAGCTTATGAGTCTTTCTCCATATAATTGTGGTTCAAAAGGGAGAAGGTTGTTGGAAAAACAACAAACATATGATCTTAATGTTAAGAGGATCCTTAATTACATTAATATTTCATGGTGTAACATTTCATAAGACTTATCAATTAGAATCTTTATAATAATTGTAGGTATATATTAAGAATACTTGTTTTTAGTTCTGTATATAGGTGAGATACCTCTTAAGTACCTCATATATATATATATATATATATATATATATATATATATATATATATATATATATATATTTCTATTAAAAGAATAAGTATGATAGGTATTATAGTTTTTTTTTTCCTTAACTCTATACTAGAAGCTTATGTTTTTATACCTCCAAAAATTAAAATCAACAATATCTCAAATCCAAATATTAACAATAATAATATTATTTTAACATATTTAAAATATCAATGTTATCTCTGAAAAGAAGACAAAATGTTATTTATTCTAAAGTCACTTATTTTTATTAATAAGTGACAAATGAGTAAAACATATAGATAGAATATAAAATATAAAGTCTTTGTAAAATTTAGTTAAAAGGATATACACACGTATAATGCAAAAATAATAATAATTCAATAAATGTCCTACTGAAATTTATCAGTTGACTTTTTTATCATATATATATATATATA
>Ga0209489_102500_pt1 | contig 37378 bp, 17 predicted proteins | sample SiratrowhiteBW_FD_187527 | JGI IMG/M metagenome (GOLD analysis project Ga0209489, IMG submission 187527) | Root nodule microbial communities of legume samples collected from California, USA - Siratro white BW (SPAdes) (version 2) | ecosystem: Host-associated > Plants > Roots > Nodule | place... | reverse complement strand
TATATATATATATATATATATATATATATATATATATATATATATATATATATATGTAAGTTTTGAGGTGAACTATTATGAACTTAAGTCCAAGTCTATGATAACAACTTTAATAGTTACTGAAGTGTTGAAGTCGAGATTGGAAAGTGTTGAACATAATGGTCCTTGAATCTCAAAGATCATTTTAACTAACCTAAATATATCAAGTGAGGATAGCACTATATATATATATTACCAACTTAAAAAAAAAGGTGGGATTAAATATTAATATATACGGCGCATGCATTATAATAACCACCATTTCATTATTTGGTAGACTAAAATCACTATTTTTCTAAAATCTGAAAAACTTTGACTTTTTTTTATTAGTTTCTCCTTTTTATGGTATTCATTCTCTTTATTTTTTTGAACCTACAAGTTAGAAAATAGTTAACATCAAGTCTAAGACATCCAAAAATAACTTTGTGTAGATTAAGTCTCATGTCCTTAAGTTTTAAGTTTTTTTTTTTTTTTTTTTTTTTTTTTTTTTTTTTTTTTTTTTTTTTTTTTCTTTTCTCTTCTTTTGCTTGCATGTGGTCTTTTGTAGGATGCACGTGTGACTTGATTAAAAAAAATGATATGTAGTTAGTTTAAGATTGTAGTAATATGTTTCTCTTGGTTTCTCTTCCTAAAAGTAAATTACAAACTTTGAACAACCTTAGTTGTTCCTCTTTTCAAACAGTAGATTCTTTAAAGAGTAAAACATTATTAGGTAAGAAAGATTAACTTTGATTTTAAATTAGGTCATGACAGTAGAGAATATATAGTAAACATAAATTGAATTTAAATGTTGATTATATTTTGATTTGTTAAAAAATTTGTTTAGTAGTAGGCTTGGTAGAAATTGGAATAGTTGAATTGTTTGAATTTAGTTCATATTAGTGAATTGTAGACAGGTTGAGTGAATAAAATTGAAATGTTATTTTCTGACACGGATTGAATGTTGGTAGCGATGACAGATATGTAGATTTTGAACTGTGTTAAGAGTATAAAACACAAAAATAGTTGTAAATGAATGGTGTTGAGTTTTTATACTTTTAAGTATTAAGTCTGTGAGATTGAACAGATGGTAATGACATTATTGAGAATGAAAATTGAGATAAATAAGAACAATGGGTGGGCAAGAGAAGTAGTATCCGAATAATTAGTGTTAATGCATGCTGTGGAACGTAGGTTCTAAGCTTTCTGAATTAAGCATCGCACCAAAGAAATGGTGGTTGCGATTGAAACTATTAATAGTTGCATCAGAAAAGGTTAGTTTCCGATTTCACTATTCTGGTTTAACCATTGCCATGCACCAATCAAGAAGCCTCTGCAAACTGCCACCACTATTATTCTAATTCAATGCCATGAAGATCATTGTTATGTATTCTTCTTCATCACAATATATTGTTTTCCCCTCCTTCATCATAGACCTAAGGCAACATATTCTAATCACTATCTCTCAATCTTCTTTAATTTATCATATTTTGTATTGGGTCAACACTGTATTTTATATGTACACAATCCCACTTGGCCTAGAATTTAAGCTAACAATATTTTATGCTCATAACCAAATTCTTTCCACATGCATAGATGCTGCCATTTCCCTTTGCCAAGGGTGGTGCATGTGTTAAATTTACTAAGTAGATTCAAGGGTGACCAAGACATTGTGAAAAATGACTTTATGCTAATAAAATATTCTAAAACTGAGATTTGAGTATTACTTAAAAACATGATATCAACTGTATATATTTTTAAATGACATTTTTTGTTTATACGATAATAAAAAAATATTTAATAATTATGCGTATTTATAGAAAAAAGGAAGAATCATATTTAAACTTTTTTCACTCTTAATATATTAATAATAGTTACAAAGACAAATATAGAAAAGTAAGATGAAAGAAGTTTAATAATAATGATGATACTATTAAGAAATGTTCTGATGAGAAACAAAATAATAACATTCTTATCAACCTTTTTTTTTTCTTGTTACTAAGATATAATTTGTGTAAATTTTTTTAAATAAAAATAGGACTTCTTATTATTTACCAAGTTTAATGTTGTAATTATTGTTGTTAGTGGTAATTTTTTAATCTTGTCATTGATATCAATCTTGTTCATTAATTTTTCTATAGTCAGTGAATTTTTATTTATTTATGTTTTCAATTCACAAAACTCAAAAACTAAATTTTGTAAACCTAATTTCTCTCCTATTTTCAACTTTTGATTATTTGTTTAATTTCACTCCTATTTTCCTGTAAAAAAAAATACATTGGTGACTTTAACAAAAATGAAATAATACAACTTGCCAAGATTCTTTTATTATAAAATTCAATACTTTTTTAATTGTGTCAGAATCGTGAATAAGTATAATTTTATTTTATTTTTAGATTTTCATAAGGTTGTCATTATTATTATTACTCTGTTGACAGATAAAAAGGTACAATCAGTCGTTTGTTTTTGACTGAGCATAAGGAAGCATTTGATGTTCCGTTGAGATGGCTGAATAGGCTCTTCCTCCTTCCGCAGTTCCCGGTCTCTATCAGTGTCCCCATTTTCAGCTAAGGTTTCAATCTCTTTCTCTTTCAGCTAAAGTTTCAAGCTTCAATTCAATGTCTGTACTTACTCGTAATGGGTCACCTAATCATTCTCTATCCATTAATTTCCTTTTCTTTTCCTTAAGAAAATTTATGCTTGATTTTTCTTGTGCTTCTTTCTTTATCTCTTCTCTTCTTGGTATGCTATTAATTTTATGAATGATCATCATCATCATCATCATTATTGTTCTTTTTATATTAATTAATATCAATATGAACATGATGTAATCCAATGACTTTTTCCCTTTTTCCTGTTACCTGTCTCCTTTGATGGGGTTTTTTTTGTTTTCCAAGAAGTTTTCTCAACTGGCTTTTCCTATGGTCATCATGGTTTGATTGATCAACTTGTGCTGAAAAGTCACGTGAAGTGTGTGCAAATGAAATAACAGGCAACTGTTGTAGAGAAGTTTTCCTTTTTTCATGACTCACGGGAAAAATTTTAATTTTTTTTGCTGCAATGTTTTGTTGAGTGGGGATTCTACCCTCCTTTTTCAAATGGGGTTCTTTTATTGTTGTGGGGGCACTCATGCATTATGTGTTTGATGCAGTTTGGTACTTTCAAAAAGTTGATTGGATGGGATTGACTTTCTATTTTGGTTCCTTGGCTGGTTTGGTTTCCTCCTACGACATTGCTACCCCAACCAAAGAAATTCAATGGCTGGGGTCTGTCTTCACTGGCATCTTCTTCTGTGTTGTTGTAAGTAAAATGAGTTTTTCGTCAATTTTTCAGTGTCTTTTATGTTGCAAATGCCTCTTATTATGTCTCTATTGTCCAAATTAGAATTTTGAAGGCTTGATAGAGGAGGAGAATGGAATATCATTTTATGAACATCACTAGGAAAAGAAGAAAAAAAGGAGGGAAGGGGTGGGGAGGGATTAAGAATATGCTTTTCCTTAAATTGATATAAGATGGCTGATGACGAAGATGAACATTGAATGTAGAAATATACGAGGGAATTGATATTTGACAATCATGCATGTTATTATCCAAAAGCAGGATCAGTTATGGCATATGAGATTAATGGAGTAGGAATCGCTATTAGTCTTTTAATACTAATGCTAAAGGTTTAGGATGCAACTTGAGGATTATACATCTTCATAATGATGTTATTTATTGGAATAGACTGATTTTATGTGGTCTATGGTGAAAAAGCAAAACAAGTGTTTCAATTGAATGGGAGGAGCTTGTATTCTTATGCGTTCTTTATGGTTGAGTTATTGGCAAAGGCTTTGTAGATACGGGGCCAAGTGGGTAATTTTGGGATAACCTTGGACTGTAGCTTCAACTGTTCTTATTCTGGTTAGGATAGAAACATTTCTTTCTTAAGTGCTCTGCTGGCTTCTCAATAGTTATGGTTCACTCATTATTTACTTGATATTACTCCCAGTATAGTTTTTCATAGATGATGACCTCACTCCTTTAACAACAATTCCAGAGAAAAATTGGATGCTTTACTTGTTAGCAAAAGATTTAATGCAAAAATAAGATGTATTGTCATTGTTGTCAAGTGTCAACATAACAACTGAGGATTATATTTAACATTAGGATTTAATGCCTTTCACTACCTCTGCATGATTTTGCTTTTCAGTATGTATTTTGAAATTATGTTGAGTGAGTTTATTACTTCATAGCTTTCATATCCAGTTGATTTTCACTTAATAACAATCTGCAAATGTCTTTGAAAGTGATTTCTGATTCACTATATCTTAGTCTAGGTAGAAATGAATTCTAACTATTTTTATTCTTTTTTGTAGCTCCATATCCTACAGTCTTTACCCTTTTGGTTATTCGAGAGTGTAAAAGTTTTAACTTTTAGATTTTTATACATTCATATAGTGTTTATTCATTACCTTTTCTAGTTGCTCTTGTTAAATATATATGGTCAGTTTTTGATGAATAGAGAAATAATACTAAAACATTTATAGTCTTGGAGATTATTATGTTTAACAGTTAGCTATTGAGAATTGATCCTTTCCTCAATTCCTTCTTGAAGGTGTATAGATTGACTGCTATTTTGAGTTCTCTATTGTTCGCGGGATATGGCAAATTGAGTCGTGTAGAGAAAATTGAATGGAATAACCGGTAAAATGAACTGTATAAAGATTTCTGTTTTAATTTTGTCCATAATTGAATTTTTATGTTAACTTTAAGACATTTTGCCTATGCAGGGGATTCTCGACAGTTCATGCTCTGTTTGTATCATTTGCATCATTTTACCTTGTGGTGTTATCAGACATCTTCAATAGGGATTCACAAGAAGAACTTGTTATTAATCGATCATCTACTTTCTCAAATTCGGTACTGGGGGTATGTTGAAGACAATACAAGCAAAATTTAACTCTTGATTTGTCAGATGTTGATTTTAAATTCTTTTTCATTCTAATTTCTAACTATATTTGGGCTAATATGATCATGATGCATGTGAGGGTATGGATAAAATGTACAGTTCCGCTTTTAATCTTCTTTAGGTACTAAGTACTAAATCATGCTGAAGCTAGATTTGTTGAAGTTATGCTTTTAAAACGAACCTGTGTCTTCTCTTATGGAGCATTCAGTTCTAGATTTTGTAGCTTTTATAACAAGTGCAAGAGGGACAAATCATTTTCTGTATGCTTTGAAACAAAAAAGACTCCTGCATGCTTGGTGCACCCCTCAGTTGTGCACTGTAAATATGGAAGTTAGTTTGACAAGTATCATTTTGAGTTCCATATTGATCTGATGCACATGCTGGTGGTGCATTTTTAATATTACTTCCATGTCGCTCTTCTTTTAATCTTTCTTTTTCTTCTTTTTTGATATTTTTATCTCTATTATTCTTATTGGTAACATTATTGTTTTGCTCTATAAGTAATGATTATCCTGTTGGCTTATTTGTGATATCATATTCCTCTCTTCTTACAGATATCTATAGGTTATTTTGTAGCAGATCTGGCAATGATTCTTTGGCATTTTCCAGCTTTAGGTGGTCTAGAATACGTAAGTTGAAAAGATATTAAGTCTTCTTGCCATGTTTAATTCATTGGATAATGTTGGATATTCTGTTTTTTTGCACGTTGAACACAGTCTCCAGGTTTTCTGTTTAGAAGGTGGTAGATTGACTTCATTCATTCGTATGTAGGTTTTACACCACGGGCTGTCCATGCTTTCAATTATTCAATCTTTGGTAAGTGGTCAAGGACAGATCTACATCCTAATGGTTCTATTCTCTGAGAGCACAACTCCTTTTGTAAATCTAAGATGGTAATTCTGTTGTTCAGACTTTGATTCTGTCATTTCATGTACGTGAGTCACCATTGACTTGTCACATTAAATGGATATATACAGGCACTTGGACACAGCTGGTCTTAAGAGCTCCAAACTTTATGTATGGAATGGTGCTGCATTGTTCTTCGGGTGGTTGGTACTGTAAAATATACTTTTGGTCTCAATTTTAATTCCATTATAACAGTACTTGGAGGAATTGCTTATGGTTATTTTTCTAATTTTTTCATTTGGTTCTGGGTGAGTGATGTATTGAGGCACAAGGAACGAGTAGTGATGGTGATAACGATAATTGAAAGGGATAATCAAACGGGTTCTTGACAAAATGTATACTGCATATTGCATGCCTAAGTAGGCAACATTGTGGAGATATTTTTCCCCATTCTTGTTTTAATACATCACATATAAATTTGGGTGGATCACTTGAGCTTTAAAAGGCTTCTGAAAAAATCAAATTTGGTAGGTTGGTTATAAGGAGACGATAAGAGTAGGATAAGATATGAGTTGCAATGTATTACATGAATGAACCAGCCAATAATAGACAGAGCAAAGGAGCCTTCAACAGATTGGAACCAAATGACAAATAGGGTACAGAATAACTGACAATATGACATTTAACATTCACCAAATCACAAAACAGACTCAACCTTTCACCAAAATAGAGCCTTCATGGGAACAAAATCTTTAATGCTCCACCAAGTTGCTTTAGAATAGATGCAGATCGATTCATGAGTGAGATAGAAGAAATACGTGACCGTTACTTTGAAGGAAAAAGCAGGATTTGCAATTGAGAGAGAGGAAGCGAAGGTGGACTTGGAGGCCTTCGTTTCTAGATTGATACACAAAATAGAATGCAGATTAACGAATAGTATCATCATCACATTAACTTTTAAGCACCAGTTTCACGATGGATTCTTGTGATTTCTATATGCCTTGGGCACGAGTATATTAAACCATGACCAAAGAAAGGCATGAGGGAAAAGCTAACACTGATTACTCATTGTGAGGCCTTAGTTCTTGGCTATAGGGGACTCTAAAAGCCTCTGCCCTTCCATCCCTTGAATAGGAAGGTCCTTTGTTTTTGTGTTGAGATGCAAAATGGAATGAGGGCTTGTTAGGCCCCTAAACTCCCAAAAGAACACCAAAAGGGTGTTAATTTTTTAACCAACAAACACGTTCACTTGTTGTAAACTTGCTAGTTAGCATGAGTTTGCCTTGACTTACGGTGTCTACTCTAAATCTGCAAAAAATGTGTTTACCAATGAGTTAACCGACATTTATTTGTACTTGTAAACTCAATGAGTTTACTCGCAAGTATGATAACCATGTTAACAACGGTGATAGTTGAGTGGGGGTGTGCAAGCAATGAAAATAATGTCAATTGTAGTAGTGTTGGGGTGACAATAGTGATCCAATGATGGTAGAGGCACTAGTGAACAAAATGATGTAGTAACAATGGCAATGGTGACAATCATAATGGTAATCATGTGTGGTGATATTGGCGATAATGATAACAATGGTTTTGGCAGTGAGAACATTAATTGCAACCATAAAAATAATGGTGGTTGTGTGGTGAGACTGTGACAGTGCGTGGTGATGATGATTGTAATAAAGGTTGTGACAATAACTCAATGCTTGTGGCTATTGTGGGTGGCATCAATTGTCCCGTGACGGAGGTCAGGGGGCCAAGTCACAATCGAATCGTGGCACTTGAGCTTTTATATTCTTAAATAAAAAGAGTTACGTCCTAACGGTTGGCTATAACTTTTGAAAAAGTGATAAGCGCTTAACCTAACAACTAGTATTAGAGTCAAGGCTATGAGTTTGATTCCCGATGGTCAATTGCTGAGGGGGAGATTATTGCGGGTAACATTAGTTGTACAGTAGCAGAGATTAAGTTGGTCAAGTCACAGTAGAATCGTGGGGCTTGGGTTACTACACTCTTAAGTAGAAAGAGTTGTGTCCTAACTTTGGCTATAACTTTTTGACTTAGTAGTAATCGCTCAATCCAACAATGATATGCATAGATAGTGGTTGAAGCAATGAAAGTAAGAGTAGTGATAATAGTGGTTGTTGCAATTGTCAATGTTGAAATAATGGCTATGGTGTGAGACAACAATTGTATAAATGCTAGTGGTGGTTGAATAAGAAAGTTGTGCAGTATGAGGCAAGGGTGAAAAGGACGTTTTTATTTGTTCCTAACCCAACACCTCCCATTGGATAAATATTTGAACTAATGAATAAGATAAGACCAACATAAAGGATAAGTTTTTTACCCTATCGTATTTGTTGGAGATATCTATTGGAGATTAGCATATATCAATCAGAATCATCCAATTTTGATTGGTACAACCCATAATATTATTTAATGTTAATAAGACCAATTTTATTTCCTTATTTAGGTACAACATTTATAGGGAGAATTATTTCCTTGATTTTTAGGGATATAGATTAGTGTACAGGATTATTCCCTTGTATTTTATGTATACCTCTTTTGTGCTTTTCCCAAATAAGAAAATATACACCTCAAACATGGTGTGTATGCTCTGAAAGTGTGGTTTGATTAGATTGACTCAAGTTGTCAAGGAAGACAGGTTCAACCAATGTCAATCAGATCACACTATGTTTGTCGAAAACACTCCGTGGAAGGGAAGGTAGCATTGTTCATTGTTTATGTTGATGATATTGTTATCACAGGAAACAATTATGATCAAATCAAGCATCTGAAGGGACTTTTGGCCAAAGAATTTGAATTCAAGGACTTTGGTCAGCTCAAATATTTTCTAGGGATGGAATTTGCTTGGACAAAAATTGGTATTTATGTATCATAAAGGAAATACACACTAGACTTACTTAAAGAAACCAGCATGCTTGGGTGCAAGGTTGCCAAGACTCCCATAGAACCGAAAAAGAGAGGTGAAGAAGAAAGTCCAACAGGTGATAAAGATAGATGTCAAAGCCTTGTTTGAAAACCAATCTACCTAATTCACACTAGGCCCAACATTGGGTTTGCTGTGAGCTTGGCTAGTCGCTATACATCTAATCCAATTGAGGTCCACATGAAAATAGCAAACAGAATCCTCCAATACCTCAAAGGTACACCAGGTTGAGGGTTCTACTTCGAGAAGAACTCGAACACAGGCATTGAAGTCTCTACTGACTCGGATTAGGTTGGATGCCTCTCTAACAGGAAATCAACTACAGGCTACTGCTCCTTTGGTTGCCAATACTCCCATAGAATCGAAAAAGAGAGGTGAAGAAAGTCCACCAGCTGATAAAGATATATGTCAAGGCCTTGTTGGAAAGCTAATCTATCTAACTCACACTAGGCCCAACATTGGGTTTAATGTGAGCTTGGCTAGTTGCTATATACATCTAATCCAATTGAGGTCCATATGAAAAAAGCGAATAGAATCCTCCAATATCTCAAAGGTATCAAGTTGAGGGCTCTACTTCAAGAAGAACTCAAACACAAGCACTGAAGTCTCTACTGACTCGGATTAGAGAGTATGCCCCTCTGACAGGAACTAAACTACTGGCTACTGCTCCTTTGTGTGGGGAAACTTGGTGAGGAGAAGCAAGAAACAGCTTATGGTGGCAAGGAGTAGTGTAGAAGCTGAATTCAGAGCCATGGCTCAAGGAACCTAGCTTAAGAGGATGCTGGATGAAATCATAATTCCTATCAATTACACTATGAGGATATTGTGTGACAATAAAGCTATTGTAAGCATTGCAAAGAACGAGTCCACCATGATAGGACAAAGTATGTGGAGATTGACCAACGCTTCATTAAAGAAAAAATTGACCATGGTATTACAAGTGTTGACCATGTTCCATCATGCTAACAAACAAAACATTTTGACAAAGGCTCTTCCAAGGGACACATGAAAACATTAGATCAAATCTGGGTAGGACAGACATCTACTTCTTAGATTGAGGGGGAGTGTTGGAGATCAACGCATATCAATCAGAATTTGTTGGAGATTAGCTCATATCAATCAGAATCATCCAATTCTGATTTGTATAGCCTATAATAGGATTTAATGTTAATAACATCAGTTTTATCTCCTTCTTTAGGTACAACACCTATAGGGAGAATTATTTCCCTAATTTTCAGTGATAGATTAGTGTACAGGTTCATTCCCTTTATTCTATTTATACCTCTTTGTATTTTTCCCAAATCAGGAAATATACATCATATTTTCCACACTATCGACACGCCAAACTATAGATTAAAAATTGAAAATAGGATATGATTGCATTTTAGTGTCTTTACCTAACACCTTAAGCTTTCAGGATGTTGATTCTTGGTATGATTAGTCCCTATAACGAAGTGATTTAACTTTTGATCTAGGCACTTCTAAGTAACAGTTGAATTCAACAGGATAGTTGGTTGGCTAGTGCATTGTCCACATTTCAAACTCGGAAGGGCTATTTGCTTGAAGGTCTTTCTGTTTTATTTTGTGAACTCCATTTGCATGATGTCCTCCGTGAACAAACACATTTCAATGCTCCGATTTCTCAAAGCTATTTTTTTTAACTTCAGTCATGACTGTTTGATACCGAATAGAAACAAGCTGTTATATGTAAGCAAAGAGTTCAAATTTTGTTGTGATCTGTTTCTTATTCTAATGATTGTAAATTAATGATGGACGTGTGGAACAAATTTACTTGGTGGTTCGAAATATTGTCTTACTTTATCCCTTTTTATATCTTTGTGCTGCAGATTGCAAGGATTTTCCTATTTATATTCTTTTTTATCCACATGTGGACCCATTTTGATGAGGCAAGCGTTTTCTCTGTGATTTCCCCAGCACACATAACTTCATAATTCCCCTTTGGTCATCCTTTAGGAAATAAAATCAAATGTTTTGCTCCCTACTTTCAGGTCAAAGAGATCTTCCCATTGGGCTTTTACACCTTGCTTGTGGTGCCTCCTGTATTGACAATGATGAATTTGTTTTGGTTCTGGAAGATTGCCAAGGGTTTGGTTAAAACTCTTTCAAAAGCAAAGCATAGCAAGTGAGCCTACTAAATGGCCATTGAATTAATTTAGTACAGTTGCGATTAACTTTTTTTTTTCCTTTTATCACTCTCAAAAAATTCTGTACGATATATACTGTATATTTACCATTAAGAAATTGAATATATTGCTGTGATTACATGCATGTATTCTGAATCAGTGAAGAAAGCAAGAGTTAAAACCACAAATATATGTCATCACATGATTCAAACATTCTGTAGCATCTTTCATACCCTCTCATTTACCATCATGACATTGGATTGAATACAACTCACGCTTCTGTTTCATTCCTATACTGTTTACAAAATGACATGAGGATATGATAAGGGTTTTGCATTAGCCTAATACTGGGTTCCTTAAAAAGTTCATAATTTCTTGGGAAGAAGGCTAAGTGAAAGTTAGTACTCTTAAATGCGTGCTTCACCTACTTTGAGAAATCAATTAAATCTTGTGACTAGCTTTGAAAGGTGCAGGAAGCAACTGCCTCTTTGAAAGGCGAAGATCGAAATACTTATAAATTTCCCATAATGGTCCTTTTAGAAAAGGGTAAAGTGCTTGTTTGGGTTTCAAGATGACAAACTTAATTTCGGAGAAGTTTTTCATTTTGCAGACTTTTATGGAAACTTGATTTCAGGCACAATATATTCAATTTTGTGACGTACTTACATGACAAATAAATTTAGAACTTTCCTAGAAAAAGTAAAAATACCATTTTATCTTCATTTTCTTCATCTTCTCAGTTATATTCTTTTTCACCTTCTTGTATTTCGAATTGCTTGTATTTTAGGATTCAGAATATAAGAATTATATTCTAAATAATCTAGAATATAAATGAATTACATAATCTATAATATAAGAAATTATATTTTAAAGTGTATAATTTGAAATGTAAATTTTAAAAGGATATTTTAGTATTTCTGAAATAATGGGTGCAGGAAGGAAGAAAAACATGAAGGTGCAGAAAGAAGCATTCATAAATTTACTATTTCGAGTTAAGTTTAAGGCCCAATGATCCTTGCAATTGTTTAAAGTATATACTTATTTTTCCTAGTCCTTCAATTTATTAGTGAATAAAAGAGATCTATTTTATAGGTGATTTCTGTTTTTCACATTTTTTAATTTATTTAAATTTTATGACTAAATTGAAAGTCTCGTACACTTTCAAGAAATCCAATTCAGTGACTAAATTGATCCTTCTATATAAGTTTGAAACACTCTAAACAAGAATCCAAACAGAGTCAAAGTCAATTTGTAATGGAGTTTAAACATGAATAGAAAGAATATGAATAAAAATAAGCATTAAAAATGAAATCCAACACGAGTGCACAAAAAAGCATTGTTGAGTTAAACTTTTTATTTAGAAATCTGAGTGTGGATTTGCTTTCCGACCAAAACCAAATTGTTTATTTGTTTCACATGTGAAACTGTTTGGGTTGTTGGTAATTTCACTTGAGTTGATAAAGAATAAATCACTCTGTGTTCTGAGTGTTTCAAAGATATCTATAAAAATTATTTCAATAATCAACTAGATATCCATAGTTAATTATTTATTATTGTTATAAAAGTTATAAATGATATCATTTTTTTATAAAATTTACGGAATTTTTTTTTTCAGAAAACTCTTTCCTTTGGATGTAACAAAAATGTCAGTTTTCATATATGAAAGAGAATGTATCTTAAATTGAAAGGAAATAAAACCGTTAAGAAAATAATCATAAATTACAATTTTTCATATTCATAACAACTTATTTTTTATTTTTTCTGATATTTCAGATTATGTTCCGAAAATCTAACTTTATAAAAACTTATTTTTATAAAAAAAACAACTGAAAATGAAAAAAAAATCGTAAAATACAAGACTTTGTATACGAGTTCTTATTTATTAAAATAATATTTTCACGAATAAATTAAATATCAAATTTATTTATTAATTGTTAACAATTATTTTGCTATTATTAATTCTAAAGTAAAATATTTGAATTGAATTTTAATAGGAATTCAGTTTTGTAATATTTATTTATTTATTTCAATATTATCATTAAAAAATTGAGTGATAATATTTTAACACTGTCGCTTTTCTCTTGCATTTACAATTTCATAAATTATTATTTTATTATAAAATTTCATTTATCTTTATTATTTTAATATAATGTTTTATTGTGAATAACAATTGTCAAATGAATGTAGATAAAATTGATGATATCGAAAGAATATTTTCTAGAAAATTATATGGAAATAAATATTAACAAGATCTGAATCTGTGACAACTGTTTCTGCTGTCCCCTGTCAAAATTTAAACATATGCATTATATTGACATGGCTCCACATTCCTTGTTCGTATCCATGTTTCAACTTTTCTTCATACATGCATATCTAAATTCAAATTAAATTTTAGTAACTCCTTTAATTAAATAACAAAAGTTTTGATTCAGATTTGGTTTGACTACTAATCATGAGTTTGTGATGTATATTTAAGTTCACAATATGCAATAACTTATTTTTTTCCAATTTATGAATTTAAAATTTTAAACGTTAAACTAGATTTAATTCAATTTTAGATTTAACATGTTTATTTAAGGTAATACTAAAATAGATTAATTAATTAAATGTAACAAATAAATATAAATAAAACTGAAAATTGGACTAAAATTTTGAACTTTCTAAATAAAACATTAAAACTGAAAAGAAAAATAAACCAAAATTATATTTAACTCTATTTAATTATATATATATATATATATATAATAAAATAAAAAATGGTTATTTTTTTAATTTAATTCTGATATATTGCAGATATAAATATATATTTTTTGATACATAAATTAATTAGAAAATTGACCAGTGAGGACCATTGCCTCAAAGATAGGTCCACCACTTTTATGACTTGAGAGCCCTTTGCCATAAGCAGATTGTGAAAGACAATCTGTCACATTCAGCTCTCTACTGGAAAGTCTTTTTATGCAGACACAATTTCAATGAAGTTTTAAATTATTTTGAGTCTTATTTTATTATATTGTTATTTTAGAAATATTTCTATTGAAGAGTTTTAGTAATGTTTATTTAGATTTAACTTTTTAAGTTTTAAAAATGCTTTGATAGAAGTGTGTTAAACACAACAAGAGACAATCTTAGATTAAACTATCAACATCAAAATGTATATAACCTTTACAATTATCTCAGATGATGGAATATGAGAAGTCTTATCAAATTAAAAAGCAATGTTCAAGATGCATGGTCTTATACAGGATTCAAATTCATTTTTAAATATGTAAAATTGTCTAAAAACGTTCCCAAGTTTCTGACAAACAATGTATATATTATAACACAACAAATCTTACATTTTTTTGAAACATGTGCTAAATTTGGTGTTGTCTGTTCAAGAAAATAAAAGTATTTTTATACATAACACGTTCAATAAATAGAAAAAAAAAATAGCAATGATTAATCAATCTCTGATATGTAAATAAACTAAGATCAACCTGCAACTCATAATGGTTTAACTCAGTCTAAATAGAAGCACCACTTGTTATGTAAAACAGTTGATGATCTTCATAAACGTGATTTGCATGTCTTTTACTTCTTCTTTATTGTGTTAAATCATTGAATAGTCTCATACATTTGCGAATTCTTTCACTTATGTAAAATTTTCTCATTCACGTATTTAAATTTAATGTTCTTTTTTTAGAGAATTTTTCCTTATATTTCCACAACATTCTTTATTTATTATAAACATGAGTGACAATAATAAATTAATTGTAAAAGTTACGAGTAATTTAATAAAAAATAAATAGATATATACTTTATTTTAAGAAAAAAAGATTATAATTAAAAGTTACTTTATAGATTCGTAATCTTCTAATTATGGAAAAACCTTTTTAAGATATATTAAAAAAGTGTGTAAGTAATGCTAATAGTTGAATGGTACCAATAAGAAAGACACGTTTTCATTAGTTAGGTACTATGTGTTTCAAACTTTGAAAAAAAATATTTCAAACTTCATTGGTAAATGGTCAACATCGCCAGACACTATTAATAACTATCTAAAAGATTTATAATTTTATTTCAAATTTTTATTTACTTAATTTTTAAAACTTATTTATTTTCTAGTAAAGGTTGTTCGTATTTAACCATATTAAACATAATTACTTTTTAATATACTAATACTTATATATTTTACTATAAAACACATATTTAAATTTTAAATATTCTATATCTTTTAATATAAAACATGCACCTTTTGTATCCAACGGATAAAACGTTACATCTGGATAGAATCATTTCAAATTTTGAATTCTTATAACTTAAATTTATTGAAATCAAACCACAAAAATTATGAAGTAGAAAAAGACTTTATAACTCATGATTTTGTCATAAAAATGAATTTTGTTAGCGTTTAACCGCTACCGTTAGATTAATCTAACGTCAACAACTGTAAGTAACTGTAAAGCCATGCAATGGACACAACACGGAGACATTGAAGTCCGACAAGGGTGAAGCGAGTGTATGGCGTGTGCGTGAATGTCAATCCTAATTCGTGGGACCCACACAACTCCCTCTGACTCATCAACCCTACCCTTACGAATTTCGCCGTTAATAACCGTTAGCCATAGTTGTTGACGACGATGTCGATTCACAGCAAAAAGTAACGGCTATTCATATGTGACAACTCCGTCATCATCTGCTCTTTCACTTGCCTTCTCGGATTAGTTTTCTTTCTTTCCTTTCTCTCTCTCAAAGTATTTGTATGCACACACAAAGATTCTTTTTCTCTTTGTGAGGATTTTATAATATAGTATCCTTGTAGGCCGGTCCTTTTCTAGAAGTTGCTACTTTTGAGCACCGATTTTGGGACCAATATGTTTTGAATGTTTCAGATGAGAAGGGAGATGACGGTCGTTGATTTTTCACGGTGTTAACTTTACTGGGCAGTGTCGAGTTTTTGTGATGCTGGTGTTTTTCTCATAAAGTTTGGATTTTTTTTATCTGGGTTCTGGAAAAATGTGGGGTATGTGGCGGCGGTGTGCAGGTGGCGGTTTTCTGAGGCAAAGGGTGTCTGCGATTGGAAGTGTTAGCCATGGTTATGGGGAAAAGCATCATCCTTTTGGTACTCCTTTGTTGGGTTTGAGGGGTGTGGTGAAAGTGATGTGTGGTGGGAGAAGGGGTGGTGGGATGACACCTTTGTCTTTTCTGTTGAATCAAATAAAGAGGGGTGTATCAACTTCAACTGGGGGTGGTGGTGGTTTCGGCAATGGTAATGAAAGAGAAGATTCTATATCATTCTCAGAAGCCAAGAAGCTTATGAGGTTGGTGAACGTGGAGTCCCTCAAGACGAAACTTGGTATGGAAGGAAAGGAAGTTATTAGCTATTCTGAGCTTCTTGAGGCCTGTGAGAGCATGGGGATTGCCAGGAGTCCTGAGGAGGCTGCAGCATTTGCTAGGGTTCTTGATGAGGCTGGGGTTGTTCTCCTCTTCCGGGACAAAGTGTATTTGCATCCTGATAAGGTGAGATATTGTGACTGATTTGAATTGCTTATGTTTATGCTGGCATAAGAACACAATTTGTGTTTGTGGGGCTCACGAAAAGCTTGGCCGGATCTAAGTGTATAACAGTATATTTACTTACCACCATAGGTGCAAGAGATGTCAATTCTTGCCTTTTTTTTTTTTTTTCTTTTCTTCCTGCTTTTTAGTGTGGGAGGGTCCTCCCTGACCCATGTATTACACATCTCTTTTCACAGGGAAATATTATATGTATGTGTAAAGGAAAAAAATTGAATGGATTTTTACTTGTATTGTCCACCCTTTTAGCATGTAGGTTACTCTTGGGTTTTTGTTAGTGAATCTTCAGTTTATCCTGCATATACACTTTAGCACTCTTGGTATTCAAGCTGAAATAATCTCATGATTCAACCTTTGGCTTAACTCAATGGTGGATGGGAGTGATTTTTTTTTTTTTTTCATCTATCAATTACTGATTCAAATGTAGATTCTCGTAGTTTTATGCTTTGTGTTGCCTGCTTTCTCTTTCATTGTAGTTTTAGGTAGTTGAGTTAGATCAAGTCTGATTCAGTTACCGGTTTTTTGTGAAATAGAGAGAATAAACTGAGTTTAGAAACTTTAAGAACATTGGCTCTCAAGAACACTACAGGTCCAAATTATTTTATTGCATCCTCTCAATGACATCATCGATTTAGATCCAACCTCTCTTTTCATTATGCTTGTCCTGTCTTGATATAGATATCTAGATTCTGGAATCTTGTTTTCAGTTGCGGAATATTAACATCACTATGATTTTCTTTTTCTTCTCGCCCTGTAAATTTGTTAACTTATTATGTCACTACATAGGTTTATTTCATCTTAGAAGATCATAAATGGCGAAATAGACATGTGCAGCCGTACAAGATTGTAATATTTTAGTTTAGTCTTCTAATGTGCTAGTTATGCAAAAGGTTCCAAGACATAGATTATTCATTTGAACAATTTTACTGGTTTGGGGCTGATGCATTCACTAACGAAACATAATAGGGAGTGGTATTCATGAAAAATTCCAATATTGTTAGGTATAGCTAATCAGTTGTGTTTCAAGCTGTTTGTCATGGACTATCGTGCCTAAACCTACTTCAGTGCAGGACTATTTTCATTTGAACTGCTACTATGCATCAAACTAAAACCACGACAGAACCTAAACAACAGTAGAAAATAATTTGTGATTCCTTAAGTTCTGTATGGTCTGTTTGGTCTGGTACAAACTGTCTGTAGAATCTTAGCAGTATGTTTGTCTAAACTTCAGAAAACTGTTTTGAAAAAGACATTAGAAAGTGATATGCAATTCAATTCTGTCATAGTAGTGTGGAAAGGTTTCTAAATTCACTGATTATGTTTATGCTGTTCTGTGCTTCAGGTGGTAGATCTGGTTCGCAGAGCCGTTCCACTGGCACTGACTGCTGACAACGATCCTATAAGGGAGGAGTTGAAGATTCTGCAGGAGAAGAAAGAGGAAATTGATGTGTTGGCACATAAACAGGTGCGGCGCATCCTCTGGTCTGGACTAGGATTCAGCATAGTGACCGTGAGCCTCTTCTTCCGGCTAACATTCTGGGAATTTTCATGGGATGTAATGGAACCAATTGCATTTTTTACCACAACCACAGGGTTGGTCATAGGCTATGCATACTTTTTGTTCACTTCAAGAGACCCTACTTACCAAGACTTGATGAAGAGGCTTTTTCTTTCAAGGCAGAGGAAACTTTGCAAGAGGCATAATTTTGACATTGAGAGATTCAAGGAGCTCCAGTGCAAGTGCAAAACACCTTTACATGCTACTACCGTTTTAAAAAATCGCATAGGGGTGGAACTGGATCTTGAAGATGCTTTACATAGAGATTAACATTTTCATGAGAATTTGCAATTCTTTTCAAATATATATTACAGTTAACCTTGTTCCCTTGTTTTAGTGTTGGTGGGGAGGAGATTAAACTAACTATAGTTTTGACTTCCTTATTTGCCTCATTTTCTTAACAATGCATGAAGATTATGTTCTGTCCCATTTGTTGATGGCACCTTATTATTGTGAGAACGAGTCATGCCTTAGGGTCCCTGATGAATCTAGTCCAGGAATCTTTCATGGTTGAGTTTTTTTTTTTTTTTTTTTTTTTTTTTTTCCACGGTTCTGTTAACGGTTGGTATAAATGTCTCAACTGGTCTGAAGTGAAAATAAATTTCACTAGTTCAAAAATTCGTGGTAAAAGGATGCTTGGACAACCTATGTGTACGAGAACAAATCACGTTAAGAACTAAAAAAATGTCCAAAATTATAGTTTAAGTTATATATTTAATGAAAACGTATAAAATGCATTGAAGGTCATTTTATAAACCATTTCTTTACAAAATTACATAAACTAATGATACAGAACATTCTATTATATTTGTTATTTATCCCATGGAACCATGAAGCTAAGACTTAATATGAATAGCTAAAAATTATTACAACTAAAAGCGAACAATTAAAACGAGCGGTCAAAGTAATCTATAACCAACCTATAACTGCTACGAAATGACTAGTATTTGCAAATATTATCATTACTCAATACATAACATTGTAGCGAAAATGCAACATACTACAAAGAAATAGTTTTTCACAAGCGTAATCTATAACCTGATCATAAACTTTGTTACAAAACCCTATACACGTTCCCTTTCCTATATATTAGAAAGTCACACTCTAAGCAATTTAGCAGTTCAACCACAGAATCTTCACTGGATCCATTGAAGTGTTCCAAAACAGTGCTCAACGTAGCCTGAAACCAATAAACAACATATTTTCTTACAATTATAATTACAAAGTAAAGCATATACATATAGGCACACGCATATACATATTTCAGAAAGTCGTCAGAAACAAAAACAAGTCTCCACTTACCCCTTCATCAAGGTTCTTCATCCACTCTACAACAGAACTCGCTGTAGCCTTCAATTTAGTTGAATTTACTTCCTTCGTTTCACTGACCTTTTGTCGTTTTCTTGTGAAATCCCCTTCACTGGCATTTGAAAGCTTCCGTTCCTCAGAACTGTTGACAGGTAAAGGTACCTCATCCTCATCCATTTCTAAGTGGCGTTGTTCGGCCAAACTTTTTGCAGAAATGTCATCTTCACAATGCCTGTCAGGACATGTTTCTAAAGTAGAGTCTGACAAATTTGAAGCATTGTGTGCAAGTTCATCATCCTTCCCGGTCTGGTTACTTCCGGATTGAATTGTTTCCAAGGATATACCACAGTTTCGCATTGACAAATAAGTTTTGATGTGCTGATAACTTATCTGCACCATAACAAATTATTCAATCTCAAATTTAATGAAGCAATAAGCAGTTCAGGGTTACCTTCCAATGTCGTCAGGGTTTTGGGACATTTCCATTTCAGTGTTTAATGATTAATATTTACAAATTACAACGTAAAAAGAACTTCACATGAGAGAAAAATAGTATCTCGTTGGTAAAAACTTTTGAAACCTGACTACACAACTCAAGCCATCATCTACAAATTCTTTCTACACTTGGTTGTTGTTGACCTTGTCCATTGATCAATTGATAACCACATAGTCAAGAGTGAAACATGATTCTAGAAAAACAAAGAAGCAGATACCTACAACTTACAAGTAAACCTAAAATCATGAAGTTGTCGCCGTAGAGGATACAGCAGTAGAATGAAATATATTGCACCATATATTTGCATAAATACCAAGATAGATGTACTCAAATCATGAAGGTAGGAAATCTGAACTTACATCTTCTGGCAATTCATTTTTTATAGGCTTCAGCTTGTCAGTAGATCCAACTTTTGAAATAGCACCCTGAATTTCTGATATGATCTCTTGTGTCAGTCCTATCATCTTGCTGAATCTAACCCAATCGAAAGGTAATCCTTCTTGAGCAGCTTCCAGCAGATATTCAGCAACAGTTTGTTCTTTTATAGGAGCCGATCTATCTTTTAAGTTCTGAGATTATGGAAAGAGGAGTCAGTAGATAAAGTAGTTATACAGTGAAACATGTGGGCACAGATCTTCTTTAGTAACAACAGACTAATATGACATAAAGTTATACAATGAAATTGTGAAGTATAGATCTTTATTAGTAACAGCAGATTTGAACGGCATACAGCAATATCGTAAATAGAAAGACCATCTTCATGCCACATTTTCCATGCTTCAAACTTTGCTGATGTCAACTTCTTGGATTTGTTGGTTAGTGGAGATACTTTCGTTACTTCTTTAGTTTGTAAACTAGCCATTGGAACCTTTTCTTCCCCATCCAATGATAGGTTTAGTCCTTGCGACAGTTTCCGAATAACTTGAAGAAAATGATCTCCATATTTCGTCACTAGGTGCTGTACAATGTTGCTTGAAGTTAGTATTTCAAATGACAAAGACAGAAGGTATAAAATAAAAATGCTTCAGTTATCTAAAGACATGTTTACGGGCCAAATAAATTTTACAAAGCAGCAGGTCTGATATGTGATTACTGATCATTGGAAGGTAAACTACTGTCAAGGAGATTGCTTATTCAGAGGATTAACTAGTTCACACTGCTTGCAACAATAATTTCTCCCCCTGTTTGGAAATCTAGCAAACCATTTCATAGTATTTCAACAAACCTTCGCAATTGGGAGATTTCTACATACACGTAATTGCTGCCAAGAATTTTATACTTACTAAAGCTGAATTAGGAAATTAATAAATAATTTAAGTTTGCTAAAGCCATTTTGATAAGTTTCTGCTATTTCTTCTTGAACCATTAGGGCTGGTCCAGTTTACAGACATCTTCAAAACATTGAAGGGTTACCTGATTTACACCATTAATGTTTGCTAGTCTTGCTTTTGTAGATGGTCTTGTCAAAGCAATTTTCCTGATCGTTTGATCACCACAAATAGCATATCTACAAAGACAGTATAACAGCTGTATGATGAAACTATGCATAAAAGAAACTAAGAATCAATATCCGTCAAATTGTTAAAAAATAAAAACTATACGGAGCTGTTCCAACGCTTCTTGCAAGCTCTAATCTTTCTTCCAAAAGCATTTGGTGGAGCTTTCTCTCGGCCTGAGGATAGAAGTACAGCACACAGATTTAGAATTAATATAATGTCTCGTATAAACAAAATTTGGAAACAATAAGATTGCTGTTTATCTTTTTCTTATCTTTCATGGATAAATGGCTTATTTATCTTACGTATACATATAATTGTCAAGCACCTATTCAAGAAGCTTCATTAATGATTAGAAAAAAAGAAAAGCAAGAAAAGATGTTGGATAAAGATCAAACCACTTAATTACCAACCTCTGAAAAACCTTCTAATTCTGAAGTGGATAAAGTTTTGAATTCTTCTTGTGTGTTTCCATTATCTTCTTCAAGCATTTCAGCAGTCAATGTCAAAACCAGAGGAGGTTGATAATCTGGTCTAGAAGAAGCCAAAAACTGCTCTCCTTTTGAACTGACACTGATTCATGAAGAAGAAATTTTACGTCTAAATATAGCTTCAGTTGTGAAACACACTAAAACACTAAGAAACTCAAAAGTTGCATAATAGATGTGTTTTGACATTTTTAGGTCCCAAATATGAAAAATTATAATAGAAGTAGGATGCCCAATTAGAGAAGTCCGGCTCTATTAACAGTCTGGATGATGAGGTGGATAAGGGCAACATAAAATTAGTAGTAGTTACGGGGAGGATAAACAGGGAGTTGGAAGGGGATAGGACAGTTTTTGGAATGTTAGCAGGACTCTCGAAATCCCAGTCATAATTATATGTAAACTTTTCCTCCATGAGGAATCATTATTTTCCACAAAGGTATCTGTGCATAAATTATTCTTTTCATCCTACTTTCAGTTAACAGATAGTAGCATACAAAGACTTCAAATAACTACTGAAATCTACCAAATAACCTGAAGAATCTACCTTATAGTTCTGTATACGTCGCTAAGAGTCTCCTTCAAATAACCTGTAGAACAATAGGAGTCCATTATAACTTGCATCTAGCAATTTCTTGTAACAGAATTTACTGTGTAGTATAAAAGATTGTCATTTTTTGACAAAGATTGTGAATAGTAATATTTAAAATATACTGAAGCAAGAAATAGAATTACCAGTACCAAATAAATAGCAAGAAATGTATGAAGAATTAAAATTATGTTTGAAAACAGAAAAAAAAGGCAATTATTTTTCAAATGCATTTTTTTCTTTGTATAGACGTATATTGATACAGTAGAGATAAATAAAAGAGACTATATTTGGGAGAGCTTGATCATTCCTCTCATATGTTCTCATATTTATATTGGTAGTATTCTGATACAATTATAAGGAAGAGCAAAGATCAAAACTAGAGTCCTAGGTACAGCTCATAAGTATAACATATAGTAGCTTCCCAATACAACTACTACCTATTTAATACCTATTCTAACACTCCTCAAATTGTGTGTTCCAAGCTTGGAACAAATAAAATCAATTCAAGAGCCCCTTATTGGATCCTACAAATTCAGTATAAATTTCTTTAGACGACAACTTTTCCTGAACAAAAGTTCACAAGAGATGTCATTGCCCTATATTCAGTTTCAGCAGTTGATGGGGCAACTACGTTTTGTTTCTTAATTTTCCAGGAAATAATATTTCCTTCCAAGAAATAATATTGTTAGGAGCAAGAGGAACACTAAACTCAACTAATGGTATAGGGAAGACCTGTTGGGTGAAAGAGACATCTTAGACAGACAGAAGAAAGGAGTATGTTCAAAGAAGGTGATATTAACAAACATGTAATACTTCTTGGTTTCAGGACAGTAGCAACGATACCCTTTTTGAAAACCAAGAATAATCCAAGAAGACACATTTAATAGCACTGGCAGAGAGTTTATCCAACCCTAGAGATAAATCATGAACAAAACAAACACAACCAAACATGGCGGGGGGAAACATGAAAGAGAGCCTCATTTGGAAAAAGAATGGAATAAAGAACCTTATTGTTGAGAGAAGAGGACGGCATTCTGTTAATTAGAAAACATGCAGCTATAGCATGGCCCTAATGATGGACCGGTATATTGGCACCAAGCAATAAGGTACGGGCAGTCTCAACCAAGTGTCTATTTTTCCTCTCTGTAATACCATTTTGTTGAAGTGTGTGAGGACAAGTAGACTGGTGTAAAATGCCATGTGAACTTAAACTGCAGATAAATTAGACGAGAAGTACTCTTTGGCATTGTCACTTTGTGAAATTTTAATTACTTGGCCAAATTGATTTTTTATTTCATTAAAAAAGGATGTAAAGATAGACAAAAATTCTGAACAATCCTTTGTAAGATAAACCCAAGTACATCTAAAATATTCATCAATGAAAGTAACAAAATACTTAAAACCAAAAGATGAGACACGACTCGACAAATATTGAAATGGACGATAGAAAAAACAGAATTGGATCTTGAATTGGATCTTGACTCTGACTTTTTAAGAAACGAAATTCTAACATGTTTTCCTAGCTGACAGGCCTCACATTCTAACATCAAAAGGCTACTCAGATTAGGGAATGTTTTTCTTTTTAATTTTGACAAGTAAGGATGTCCCAAACGATCATGTAAAAGTTTAGCAGATAGAGATACAAAACAAGACACATGTGGACTAGTTCCAAAGTTATATAAACCTCTAGGTTCGTGTCCTTTTCCAATTAGTCGCCCAATACCACGTTTTCCTATAAAGAAGGAATTGGCAGCAAAGGTTATTGAACGACTCGATTAATTGACTTAAAGAGATAAGATTGAAAGGGCAAGCAGGAACAAAACGAACAGATTTTAGATTTAAGAAAGGAGAAAGCGGAACTTGACTAACTTCCTAGGAAGAACCATTGGCTAAGGTTATGAAATGAGGATTTTTTTTAAAGAAAAGGAGGAGAGCAAAGAGGTATTACCATAAATGTGATCAATAGCACTAGAGTCAATTATCCATGGCTTTGACCTTCCACGGATTGTGAGAATTTGGGTTCAACAACTTCAAATTTAGAGAATTTGGGCAACAACTTCAATTTTAGAGACATTGGTTGTCTTGTCAGGAAAGTCGTGCAGAGAGAAACAATTCTCTTGAACGTGACGCATTCTCTTCCAGTAAGTGCATTGAGAACGTCCCCTACCACCATGTCCTCTAGTATTATGTCCTCCCCTTCCATGTGTGGAAACCATAACAGCACATTTTGCAGGTTCTTGAACATTCTTGCTTTGAAGTGTTGGAACCCAAAGGAGTTGTGTTGTCAAGTCTTCCATAGATGGGACTTCGTGACTTGTTAAAAGTTTATCTCTAACATATTCAAAGTCTAGATGTATGGCATGGCATGGAGAATCATCACCATATAGAATTTATCCAACTTCTTCTTGATCTCGTCCAATGACTCAACCTCTAAGAACATTTCTAATTCTTCAACAACAGATTGGGCTTCACTCATAAAAGACATCATGTCCTGGTCTCTTTAAGAGAAGCAAGCCTATCGGCAGAATCATAAAGGCGTTGAATATTGTTTGCAAATATATTCTGAGCCTTTTTCCATAAGGAGTGACACGTTTTAAGCGATGTAAGAGTAATCAATAATTTGGGTTCCACATATTGCCACAATAACTCACATAACTAAAAATCAGTTCTCTTCCACTATTCAACTTGATCAGATGGTACATTACTCCCATCTTGTTCAAGGTGATCGTGGAATCCTAGCTAAGGAACCAAAGTTTGACCGAAGCCGACCAAGAGATAGTTTTTTCCATTCAGTTATTCAGAGGTAATGGTAGGAGTCCAGAGAAGAGACAACATGTCTGAAGCCATTTCTGTTGACCAAAAAGAAAAAAAAAAACAATAAGAGACCAAAAAAGAGAACCCTAGCTTTGACTTTCAACCTCACCAAAAGAACCAGTGGTCACGATTAGAAGGAGACAAGGATGTCTAGCGAGTCGTATGGAGGAGATAGTGAGAGGAAGACTACGTCTGGACGTCATGTGCCTAGCAGCAGCGGAGAAGAGTGTGTGTGGTGGCCTGGGGGGCTTTTTCAGCTTCTAAGACTGGCAAGGTTGGTCGTCGCTTGGAGAGGCGCTCCATATCCGGTGGTTCCCCGAGAAAACTACGCCAGTGACGAACGGCGATGGGGACGGAGGACGGTGAATATTTGCCTAAGACTGAGACCAGCAGAGAGGGATCAACCCACTTTGATACCAAGTTGAGATAAATAAAAGAGACTATATTTGAGAGAGCTTGTTCACTCCTCTCATATGTTCTCATTTATATTGGTAGAATTCTGATACAATTATAGGGAAGAGCAAAGATCAAAACTAGAGTCCTAAGTACGACACATAGGTAAGCATATAATAATTTTCCAATTCAATTACTTCCTACCTTTTATTTAATACCTATTCTAGTAGATACTGCTACTAGCTAAAAAAGCTCTAGTTAAAGCAAGAAATAAACCCAAACCCTCTGTGGATTGAATAAAAATGAAAAATAAAGGGGTTTCTTATGCTTCTATGTAACATATTCACTCAAATAATCAAAGCGAGAAACAGGCAGACTTTCATCAATGGTGTCGTACCATCTAACCTAGTGCTGGCAATCCGAACATACCCAAGACTTAGAAAATGAAAACAAGGGACAGCGAACAAGCCAACAGAAACCAGAAAATGTGATTTCATTTTTCACAACAAATACTTTATACAGCAAATTATTTACAACGTTAAAACTGCCTTCTAATGATTCAAATTGCCCAAAAAGACAGGCAGTCAACTTAAACAGAGCAACAGAAAATGCTTTGCTTCCAAACTATCCCTGAACTGAGAATGTCAATCAGAACTGTTTCAACGTAACTTATCGTAACTTGGAAAATTATTTCCACTCAATACCTTTAGAAATCAATTGATGCCCAAGTGATTTCCACCAATTTGCTGGATAATTTTTCCCCAGCCCATGAAGTGGAAGCTTATCAAACTGAGCCTCAAGAATTTTCTTGACCTACAAGTTACAAGCTAATACAACTATCAACAGTTGGAACCACTAAATAAATTTAAAGGCAACAATAAAGGTTAAGGATGAATGAAAACTAAATGATACTTATGCTTTTAGAGTATACCAACTAGAGGGTATTCTTAAAGCAGTGCAGTAACCACAGACAGCAAAAAGAAGGTGCCAAATTGCTAGATTCAAAATCATTTTGGGTACTCGAGGATTTGAATATGCTCGTCTACCATGTCACATCAAAATCCATATGCACTAAGGCTTCAATGTTTGTCACTAGGAATAAGAGGAAACAGGGTTTATAGGTTTGTTAAAAGCCACCTTGTCATTATGAACTAAGAGAGCTTTTTGTGCAGTTGAATAACTGAAATGTTCATTTTGAACAATTTTAGGATCATATAAATGAAGAAATGAGATTTGTTAGTTTAAAATATCTAAATTTAGTGTATTTATTTTCTTTGTGCAACTGTAAAGTTCATGGTTTTTAATCATTCTGTCAGAATCATTACTTCAATACTCTATTTAATTTTGCATTCTGTAGACCAAAACTTCCCATCCTTAGACCTATCATCACACAAAATTTCCAAATTGTCTACCGTCAAACAGTTCTCAATTATGCCCCCCCCCCCCACTTTTTTAGTTTTTTTTCTTTTAATTGTATTAAGAATAGAGCATATGATTGGTACAGTTTGTAGTGCTAGCCTACAGTATAGCGATCCAATAGCATTCTTTCATTCAAAATTACATTTACAGCTTCGTTATTTAAATTTGCACGCAACTTTCATCTGTTTGTAGAAGTTCAGTTATTTCTCTAAACACCTAATGGATAGTAGATAGACAATTAGACACAATCATACTTGAAAGGGACATAAGAAAATAAGCCACAGTTATCAAGGCTAAAGGCAACCTATAGGTATAAACTAACCCAGAAAAAAAATGACGATAAAAAAATAATACTCAACTTATTGTAAACAATAAGTGATAGTAGTAACTGTCAAAATCACGTTACTTTTATATTTTAGGAAGTTTTATATTTTATCCTTGATGTAATTTTATTCTGTATCACAGCAGTATCTTTATATTAATATTAGGATTATGTATTTAAGGACAATCCCACAATTATAGGGATTTGTCACCTTAGGATCAGTTGCTAATATTTTCTAAAATAGCCAGCAGGCTCATGTATATATAGGTCCAATGACCTCATAATTTAACATGAGAGAATATATTATTCCTTCTAAATTCTGAGATGGTATCAGAGCTCCCGATCCTTGGGAGTCTCTAACTGTGCCTGTAAACCCTAAATCGTAGCCGTCATCTTGTGATTACAAACCCTAAGCCCTTGCCGCAGCCTTCATTGTTGTGCAATCTTAAAACCTTTTCGTATAACCTTCATTGTTGTGCAATCTATCCCAACCTGTGATGGCTGAGATCGTGAACCCTATTTCGGAAACTGGGGACAGATCCCAGATTTCTGGGGAGTTGCAGAATGTTCATTCTGCTTATAGATTAAATGGAAAAAAATATCTCAAATGGTCTCAACTCATTAGGACCATCTTGAAAGGAAAAGGAAAGGGCAGCCATATAATTGGCAATGCTCCTGATGAAGCGGATCCCAATTTCAAAACATGGGATGAAGAAGACTCCATGATCATGGCATGGTTGTGGAATTCAATGGTCCCGGAAATTAGTGATACCTGCATGTTTCTTAAATCGACGAAGGAAATTTGGGAGGCAGTAGAACAAACCTATTCGAAGGCCAAGGATGTTGCCCAAATATATGATGTAAAGGTGAAAACTGTGGTTGCCAAATAAGGAAACAAATCAGTCACAGAATATGCCAATCAACTCAAATCCTTATGGATGGAATTAGATCATTATCGAGTTATAAAGACAAAGTGTGCAGAAGATTCAACAATCCTTAAGGAGTATATTGCACAAGATAAAGTCTATGATTTCTTGGTAGGCCTGAATCCTGAATATGACCAGGTCCGAATCCAAATCTTGGGAAAGGAGAAAGTCCCAGGGCTTAATGAAGTGGTAGCCATTATCATGAGTGAAGAAAGCAGGAGAGGACTGATGTTAGAGACCCCAACTACTGAAAGTTCAGCAATGATGATTGAAGGAGGATCAGCCATGATAGCCAACCAGAGAAAAAACAGTTTGGAGAAAAAACATGACGAAGTTTGGTGTACCTATTGCAATAAGCCACGCCACACAAGAGAGAACTGCTGGAAATTACATGGAAAACCTCCAAGCCGAGAATGGGGGCAGAAAGGAGGTCCTCTAAAAAAGGAAGAGCATAGGCAAGCACACATTGCTAAAGGACAAAGTGAAGAATATGTCCAGCTGAATCATGAAGACATAGAGAGGGTAAGATCTTTCCTTAGTAAATTGGAGAAACCCACAGGTACGTGCTCCTTAACATATTCTGGTAAGTTTCCATTTTCTTTTAGACTTAATGTTTCAGATACACCCTTTACCCATTATTGGATATTAGATTCTGGAGCCACTGACCATATGACCCCTTTACCCAAATACTTCTCCACATATTTCCCATGCCCTAGCAACAAGAAAATTTCTACAGCAGATGGAACTTTTATAACTGCTGCAGGACAAGGAGATGTTAAAATTAGCCCATCTATAACCTTGAAAAATGTTCTCCATGTCCCTAAACTATCTACCAATCTGATTTCTGTTCAAAAATTAACGAAAGATCTCTCTTGTAACGTTGTTTTTCATAACAACTATTGTATATTGTAGGACAAGAACTCGGGGAGGACGATTGGACATGCTAGAGAATGGAATGGCTTATACTACATGGAGGATCCCAATCTACCTATTAAAAGTCACTCTCTCATATCTGAATCCATAATGACCAGTAAAGAGAAAGCTCAATTATACCATTGTAGGTTAGGACACCCTTCATTTGGAGTTGTAAAATTGATATTCCCTTCCTTGTTTAAGAATTTAGATGTGGAGAGTCTCCATTGTGAGGTGTGTGAGCTTGCTAAACACAAGCGTGTACCTTTCCCTGTTAGCAATAAAATTAGTCCCTCACCTTTTGTTCTTGTTCATACTAATGTTTGGGGTCCTTCTAATGTTTCTAATATCTCAGGTGCTAGATGGTTCTTAACCTTTATAGATGATTGTACCCGGGTGACATGGGTTTTCCTATTGAAACAAAAATCCGAGGTCAGCTCCAGGTTTATCCAGTTTGTCTCTATGATTAAAAATCAATTTGGTGTTAATATAAAAAGAATTAAGTCTGATAATGCCAAGGACTATTTCAATCTTGTTCTCAACTCTTTTTGTCAAAAGGAAGGAATAATTCATGAGTGTTCATGTGTTAACACACCCCAACAGAATGGGATTGCAGAAAGGAAAAATGGGCATTTGTTAGACCAAATTAGAGCTCTACTTTTTCAAAATTATGTTTCTAAGAAATTTTGGGGGGAAGCCCTTCTTACTGCCACCTACCTAATAAATATGTTACCCTCTAAAATCTTAGCATCAAAAAGTCCCATGGATGTCCTATCCTCATTCTACCCACACCTAGACTCTACAAATAAACTCAAACCTAGAATATTTGGGTGCATATCCTTTGTGCATGTTCATAGTAATGAAAGGGGAAAGTTGGATCCTAGGGCTGTCAAATGTGTATTCTTAGGATACTCAACCACACAAAAGGGATACAAATGTTTCCACCCCCCATCAAAGAGATTCTTTGTGTCAAGGGATGTCACGTTCAATGAAAAAGAGAGCTACTTTCAACCTCATCTTCAAGGGGAGAGTGTAAGAGAGGAAGATGAGTCTCTCATGCTTCCAAATATAGCATTTGGACCTGAAATTAGGACTGAAACTGAGAGAGGAATAAAACCAACACCTGAACCAGCAGCTGGACCTGAACAAACACCTCAACCAATAGCAGGAACTGAACAAGTACCTAAACCAACGGCTGAACCTGCACCTAACATGGTGGAAAATTTGGGAAAAATCTGGTATATTCAAGGAGAGAAAAGGCCATTCCAAAATCTATCCATATCCAAGAATCCAACCCATTGTTACAAGAGGTAATAGTTTCTAATCCTATAAATTCCAATAATTCTAATGAGTTTGTCTTGAATAATTCAGAAGCACAGGTGGATCAAAACCTAGATCTTCCCATTGCCCTTAGAAAAGGAACCAGAACATGTACCAAACAGCCACTTTACCCTCTATCAAATTTTCTATCCTTTGAAAATTTCCCTCCTACCCATAAAACCTTTCTCACAAACTTAAACTCTACACCCACACCTTCCACTGTATCTGAAGCATTATTTAATAGGAAATGGAAACAAGCCATGGATGTGGAAATTGAGGCGTTAAACAAGAACAATACTTGGGAACTTGTTACTTTACCAACTGGAAAAAAACCAGTAGGTTGTAAGTGGGTATATACTATAAAGTATCGGGCTGATGGGACCATTGAACGTTACAAGGCAAGGTTAGTGGCCAAAGGATTCACTCAAACATATGGAGTGGACTACTTGGAGACATTTGCCCCTGTTGCTAAGATGAACACAATTAGAGTAATATTGTCATTAGCAGCAAATCATGATTGGGATCTGCAGCAATTTGATGTGAAGAATGCATTCCTGCATGGAGAGCTTGAAGAAGAAATATACATGGATTTGCCCCCTGGTTATGATGGACAGGTTGCTGTTGGAACTGTTTGCAAGCTAAAAAAGGCTCTATATGGGTTGAAACAGTCCCCAAGAGCATGGTTTGGAAGATTTACCAAAGTTATGACAAATTTAGGCTACAAGCAGAGTCAAGGAGATCACACTTTATTCATCAAACATTCAGTTTCAGGGGGAGTAACAATATTATTGGTGTATGTTGATGATATTATAGTAACCGGAGATGACAAAGAGGAGCAAATAATATTAAGTCAATGTCTTGCTACAAATTTCGAGATTAAGACATTAGGAAGACTTAAATATTTTTGGGAATTGAAGTGGCCCATTCCAAGAAAGGAATTTTCATATCTCAACAAAAATATATTACTGATTTGCTTAAAGAAACAGGGAAGACAGCCTGCAAACCAATAAGTACTCCCGTTGATCCAAATATAAAGTTGGAAAGTGCTGAGGAGGACAATGCAGTGAACAAGGAAATGTATCAAAGACTAGTGGGCAGACTTATATATTTATCTCACACTAGACCAGACATTGCTTTTGCTGTGAGCCTAGTCAGCCAATTTATGCACCAACCAAGGGAAGCACATTTGCAAGCTGCCCTTAGAATTGTTCAATATTTGAAAGGAACTCCGGGAAGAGGGATTTTGTTCAAACGAAACAAAAGTGTAGCTCTAGAAGCATATACTAATGTTGATTATGCAGGGTCAGTTGTGGATAGAAGATCAACCACTGGATACTACACCTTTCTTGGTGGAAACCTAGTGACATGGAAGAGTAAAAAACAAAGTGTAGTAGCTAGATCGAGTGCTGAAGCAGAATTTCGAGCAATGGCCCAAGGAATATGTGAACTTCTATGGCTGAAGATTATATTGGAAGACTTGAAGCTAAGGTGGGATAAACCTATGAAGTTATATTGTGACAATAAATCTGCAATTAGCATAGCCCATAACCCAGTCCAGCATGATGGAACTAAACATATCGAGGTAGACAGACATTTTATTAAGGAGAAGCTGGATAGTGGCTTGATTTGCACCCCATATGTTTCTACTCAGAGTCAACTTGCAGACATACTCACCAAAGGATTGAATGCCATCAACTTTGAAAGAATTATATCCAAGCTAGGAATGGAGAACACCTAGTCACCAGCTTGAGGGGGAGTGTCAAAATCACGTTACTTTTATATTTTAGGAAGTTTTATATTTTATCCTTGATGTAATTTTATTCTGTATCACAGCAATATCTTTATATTAATATTAGGATTATGTATTTAAGGACAATCCCACAATTATAGGGATTTGTCTCCTTAGGATCAGTTGCTAATATTTCTTAAAATAGCCAGCAAGCTCATGTATATATAGGTCCAATGACCTCATAATTTAACATGAGAGAATATATTATTCCTTCTAAATTCTGAGAGTAACCAAAGAAAAAAATATTGTTAGTGAAAACACAAGGATAACAATGACCGCAGAAAAAAAAAACGGGAGTACATGATTAAATAAAGGAATAAGAAACTAATGCTACCAAACAAGAACTCTAAATGAATTCTCTAAAACTGAAATGAAACAGTTCCTAGCTTTAATTTTGAAAATCTTACTCGAGACCCACGCAGGACATCAATAGGCATATTAAGGCCCCATCTGCCGTTGCATGAATGAATGCAAGCCATTAGAAGAAATGCTTCCTTTGACATGTCACGCTCCTTCTTTAACACTTTGCAATTATCACAGTTCCCTACAAAGCACGTATAAAAGAAATAAAAATTGGAGTAAACTAAATAAGAAAAGGTTACTTTCGGTCAAGATAAAGATTGCTATTGGTTTTTCAACTTGTCCAGTTAGCTGATATATTTTGTAAGTCCCTTAGAGAGCCTATATTTAACCTTATTTAGCAAGCTTGGGAGCATATGACACACATGATCCACCTTGAGTGGGGTATTAGGATTAACCACACTATTCCCGATTCCCCTAATTGTATAAAGTCAATAAAGTAACAATGACAAGCTATTAAGTTTAAGATATAATTTTACAAGGACAATAATGAAGCATCTAAGTAAAAGGCAAACCGCATCTATCAGCTGAAATTTTTTCCCCAAAGTATTCAAGCAAGAACTTTCTTCTGCATGTTGTCAGCACACAATAGCGTTCAGCAGCAAGCAATGACTCCATAACAGCTTTTCTTTGTTTTTCCTGGTACATGGGAGACTTAAATATTAGTAGGAGAATGGGGATAACTTATATGGGGACAATATGCAAGAAGTAAGCAGCTTCAATGCTCATTTAACTACAAATAAATCCTTAGCCAAACTTTTTCAGATAAATATAAATACACATACTGATTTTACATCTCCACAGTAAAAGTCGCCCTTTGCAAAGTCACTTCTTGTGTAGTAAAGCCAACAAACAGAAGCTATACCATCTCTACCACATCGTCCACTTTCCTGGTAGTAGGACTCTAGGCTTTTAGGGCAACCATAGTGAATCACTTGTCTAATGTTAGGTTTATCTATGCCCATGCCAAAGGCAATGGTGGCCACCATGACTTGCAGTTCATCTCTAACAAATAATCTGCGAATAGATTAGAACAAAGTTCAGTTAGGTTCAAACCATTGAAGCATCTTCAAAAATTAGAGAACAGGGTTGCAGTGATCAGAGGTTAAATTTTATTCGTGTTCTAAAATAAGAAAGAACATTCACCTATGAGACTCCTCTCGATCTTTTCCATTCATTTGGCCATGGTACATTCCTGCCTCAATGCCTGCTTCTGTAAATGACTTGAATATCTATTTAAAACAATAAAAAACAAGATACAAAATTAAAAAAGGCTGCAGACGACGAACAGAATTTAGACAACAAAATGCAAACAAGAGTTTAGTAGCCAAAACAGAAAGATAGATTATTTCAGTTTTTGACAAACCATCATGATAAGTAACCAGATATAGTGAACTCTGTGGCTATTTCAATGCAAAAGATTTAGTTTTTTTTTTATTTTTTTTCCATATCTAAGAAGGCACACTTGGTGTTAGCATGAGTTTTGCAATTTTTTCCTATTACACAATAGGTTGAAAGTTCTCATATTTGTCTTGAATCATGAATGAATATCCTATATAGTACCATACAGCTCCACCTTAAATTATTGTGCATAATAACTAAAAAATCTTAACGAGTCATCAAGCAATCTGTCCCTTCGGCAGTTTACCAAGTGTTGAGTCGTGCAAAATCTTTCATTCTCCTTCAACAAAGGACAAGATAGAAAACTATTTTGGGATTCGTTTGTAATATTTCTAGCACATTACCTGCTCTACATCTTTGATTGTCGTGCAATAAATTATAGTTGAACCACCAGTAGCAACTTCTTTTGAAATTTGCCGCACAAGCTCATCAACAAAAGATTGTCCACGGTTCAATAGTTTGACACCATAGAAAAGGTTTGTCCGATCAAATGAACCAATTGTAACATAAGGGTTAACCATCTTCAGGGAACTGATGATGTCAAATCGAACCCTGGAAATAAAGCACAGAAATTAACATGACTGTATGTTTTTCTTTAATCTAAATACAGCTACAGTATACTATTAATTAAAAGAACCATGACAAATGACAATGTAACAAAAAGAAGTGTCGCATAAATTCATTAATTAATTTAGAAATATTGATCAATTTTAATCCATTACTATAGCAATGCTCATAATAGTGTTCAACACAGGTAACAAAATACTTTTTTGATGACAAGATGTAGTAAAATGGAAAAGAGAACGAAACCACCTGAAGTACACAGTATGTGAAACACGGCAGGAATCACTGTACCAGTAAAGATTTAAATCAAAGAGAAATATCTTACGAGACCTTCAACAGATTTCAACAGAAACAAGTTTGAATTCTGCAGAGGTGGTTTAGTGACTCCAGAGCCTGGTAATTTATTTTTTCCACAAACAGCATCAATTTAAAAATTTAAGAAACCTAGTAGGCTTCTTGCAGAACTAGATCAGAACATAGAACAATATGCAATGCTTACGAACAAAAGTCCTCTATCTCTCGAAATCTATGAATTGGATAACAGAATACCAGATCGGAGAGGAAGATACGAATCAGTGCCGTAGAAAAGAAGCACTGCTTCCAAACCCAATACATTCAAGACCTGGCTCTCCTTCCCTTCCATATTGCACCTAATCAACTTCTTAAATAGATTTCAATACCTCAAGAGATTAATTTCAATTCTCCTGTTTATCAGTTTATGATTATTTTGATGACATAATAAAATACTAAAAAAGAGTTAGTTTCTAGTCAGTCTTTATAGGTCAAACTACCCTCATTTTATAATTCTATCATTCTCCAGCATGTACCCTTCTTGCTATTAATTGTGGAAAAGGAAAGGGAACATGAGAGAGAAATAGATAAATAGACAGACAGGGCAGATAGAAGGCTGAAATGGACTGAAATTTGAATCCAACACAAGCAAAGCATGGTGATAAAGTTCACGTAAAAGTAAAGAACCATGATCTTGACAAGGACTTGCAATTACAACTATAAACAAATTTGTCAACGAACAATTGGAGAGCGAATATATACAAGATAAAAAAGGCACAAAATGTGTATCAGAATCATTTTAAAGTACAGCAATGATATGCTTCACTAACAGCCAAAGCAAAAGATGCTTACTTTTCAGTAGCAGTTGCAGTTAGACCAACAAAAGGAACATCAAGCAAGACCTCACGTAACTTGTCTAAATGCTTGTATTCCATCCTAAAATCATGTCCCCATTCCGATATGCAATGGGCTTCATCAACAGCAAAAAGACTAATTCCAGCCTTTAGTAAGTTGGACCAGAAACTACAAAAATAAGTTCAAGTGAACAGAATATCACAATTAGACAAGACATGGTACGGACTAAAATCGGCGATCTAATTCTATAAATTAAAAAGATAATTAACTGATAAAGTGAACTAGTCGTATAACTTCTAGAATAGCTGCATGACACTTCTATTTTTAAAAGCTATAATTATCGGTGAAATGCACTCAAAATAAAGGTCACAATCTGCCAGCTGAAGGTTAGACATGTGTATAATCCATTACCTGGTAGGAACTGTGCATGCCTTCTCAGGAGTCATGAACAGAATGTCAAATTGACCACGTTCAGCTTTAGAGTGCACAGTGAAATCCTTCTGAGCACTTCCAAGATATTCAGCTTTGATACCTCGTTGCTTTAAAGCCATCACCTGTTTTCCCATCTCTTCTTATTAGATAATCACTATTGATAGATACAGAAAGGCATTGACAGCATAGAAAAGTAAAACGGGAAGACTCATTCAGAAGAACCAATCAATTCACCTGGTCTTGCATCAACGATATCAGAGGGCTCACAACTATCCCAGTCTTTTTAACAACCAAGGGAGGTACCTGATAGCTGTTAAAAAATAAAATACAGTTCACCTTTAAACTCTCCAATTTAGGCAATTAGCTTCAAGAAGAGGTAAAAAAAAAAACACAGAATGAGAGAGTGCAAGGGGAATGATGATGCTTTTTACCACAAGGACTTCCCACTACCAGTAGCCATGACTACCAAACAATCCCTTTTCTCAACAATTTTCTCAATAACTTCTCTCTGATAAGGCCGAAAATCAGAAAACCCAAAGTATTTCTGAAAACAACAGTAGATAACACATCAGCATCCAACAATCATAAAACCCTCAAAACCTCTAACACGTCATTCACAACACTGATGGAGCAACTCAACACCATTTCCATTGCACATTCAATTATTTATTATTCAGATAAAGCACCAACAAAAAAAAAAAAAAAAATTTTTTCCATCTCACCAACGGAACTGAAAACTGGAAAGCGGGTATTGAAGTTATCTTACAAAGGATTAACGGCATTGTAAAAGCAATAATTTTCATCATTTATGAAACAGTAAAACGAGGTTGGTAGAGGTAAAGGCATGGATTAGGGTTACCTTGAGAACAGAGGGAACGGTCTCCATGGTGGGGTGGGGAGGAAGAGAAACCACCGTAAGGTCTCAAAGTTGGAAGCCACTAAACTTCTGTGACATTGATATCAGAATATACTGATACTACACTCCCGCCATTTCAACCAGACACACACAGTTTTGGGCCTCATCATCACCTGGGCTGGGCTTGATTTCGTGTCAGACTGCTTCTTCCTGCACCTCCATATCATCTTCCTGCACCTCCATAATTTTCAAAATTCCAATAATAGACATGAGGAAATTACAAATTTAACCCTGCTGCTATAAAAGAAGGTTTTCCATGGAAGG
>Ga0209489_102499_pt1 | contig 37393 bp, 14 predicted proteins | sample SiratrowhiteBW_FD_187527 | JGI IMG/M metagenome (GOLD analysis project Ga0209489, IMG submission 187527) | Root nodule microbial communities of legume samples collected from California, USA - Siratro white BW (SPAdes) (version 2) | ecosystem: Host-associated > Plants > Roots > Nodule | place... | reverse complement strand
TATATATATATATATATATATAAGCTCTTTTATCTTGCATACATATACAACACACATAAGTGTAAAAAGCTAAAGAAATTCAGGCCTTCTTCACAAAATGAGTATGAATATCAAAACTTCAATTTCATTTTTTCAAATTCTTTGTATTGCTCTTCTCCTAATTCCAGTTCCAGGTAATAAACTCATTTGTTTTGTTTAACATGTTTTCTAGTTGTAAGTTTTATTTTTGTTGTATTTTCATCCTAACATTTTATATGAATAAGATGAGATATAATATTAACCACACACACGTTACACACACGTTAAATTGTTAGATATTAATTAATAAAAAGATAAGAAAAAGTTTGATTTTGGATATAATTTATAATGAGATGTTGCATGAATTTCAGGAGAAAGCATAGAGACAGCTGCTGCAACAGTTTGCGAAACAGGTGGAGGATATTGTCCCAACGAATCACATTGCAGGAAGTTTTGTAAATTCTTTAACTATAGGGCTGGTGTTTGCGCTCCTGGTGGTGCTGACAAGTGTTGCTGCCTAAAAGACTGATCCTCATATCTAATATTTTTATTATCACTTTCTTCACTCTATATGTAAGCCAATAAAGTGAAAACATTAATAAAATCTCTTAATTCTTATCATTACATATATCTAATCTATTTTATTTAAAGTCTTACTTAATAAGTAGAACTAACCATTAAACTAATTCTTTTATTATATATCTCTAATAAGGATGTAATTTGATAAAATATATACATTGTTAATATAATGAGACGTTTTTCCATCTTTTATTATTTATGCATTGACGACAGTAGCAGTGATTTAATGTTTTTCTGTATAATTTATTGAAAACAACACTGAAACTTTTATCTTTCAATAAATTATTGTTATAAAGGCAGAAAATAATTAATTTGAAAATAAAAAATTATGTATCATTCAATTAATTTTTTTTATATAATTAAATACTAGGTCTTTTAAATTTAAAATAAATTATTTTGAAATAAATATTTTTTGAAATTATTTATTTAGTATACAGATCGGATTTGGACTATGAAAAAAAAAATTGCAAGTTGTCAACAATATCCGCGTAAATGGGAGTCTCTCAAACATGATTCATTCAGCAAATTTGTTCGATTCACCAACAAATTCATTCCTAAAAGTATTTAGAAAAAAACTTCAAGTTAAATCTGATATGCACAGTTGTTCGTGTATCAAACACATGCTTAATTAATTTGTATCTCGTAAAAATTGTGTGTCTTCGACTATATGATTTTGGGTTATATTTTATCTTGTAGTTTAGAAGGTATTTTGAGTTGTAATTTTATTGTTAATTGTGTGTAAGTAAGCCAAGAAAGTCGATCCTAGTATTTTTATTTAAATTTTGAAAATGTTTAAAATTCGCTATTAAAAAATACTTTATAAGTATATTTTAGCTGGTTATTTTTTTTTAATAAGCTAAAATATTGAGTTTATTAGAAAAAATAATTTAGTTGATATAGAAAATGTTTTAGTTCACTAAAATCATTTAAAAGAGATTTTAATAGTATAATAATGTATGAGTCTTCATTTTTAATAAGTTAAAACAAACTAACTATTTAACAAAACTATTTAACAGACTAATAGGTGCAAATATTTAATATTTAATATGAGTTTAAATGTTAAAATTTGAAGGTACAAGTAATTATCATTTTTTCTCGATATTTTGTAATTATTAATTTATTTATATTTTTGTAAATTAAAAAGTAAAATAGTTTAAATTTTATTTGTATACATATTTATTTTCTACAATTTATTAGGAGAAAATATTTTATATATTATTTTTATCATTTAAAGATAAATTAAGAGTTTTATTTATTCACCTTTTCATTCTTTTTACACTATTTTTACCTGGGACCATATTTATTAAGAGGTTAATATCAGTAGCAGTGGGAGACAGAAAAAAAAAATAACATTATTCATTATTTAGAGACGAGGAACATCAATATTTAAGGAAAAAATAAATGTTTATTTTCGTAACATATTATTTTCAATATAAGTTCATCCTAAAATTTTACACATTTTATTATCTCTCATCTAGGTAATAAAAAAAATAAAATATTTTATTAAGTCTTCAAACTTATAATCATATTCTTATAGTATCATATTTTTTATTTTGTTTACATAAAATTTATTTTTTATACTTTTTATGTCATTAGGAAAATGATATTTTTTTAAAAATAAATAATTATTTTTATTAAGGGTAAATGTACTATAGGGGTGACAGAAGAAATCATAGGGATAATGGAAGAAAAGTCTACAGAAATTTCTTAACTCAGAATAACCCAACCCAACTAAGTGTGAAATAAGTATAAGACGGATTCTTTCTCCATCCCAATATCCTCCTTCTACACCTTCATAAGTTTTTAAAATATTAAAATTGTTCTTGAAAAAATGACCAAAATGACCTTCTATCTTTTTGAAAAAAAATACTGAACTGCATGCTCCCCACATCCGGTTTATAACTTTTTTCAAAATGTATGGAGGTCATCCGATTCACATTTTCATTTGCAAATGTGAATCGGATGGCCGAGCCATCTGTTTCATACGAAGTTTATCTTCTCCAACGCAGATTCACTGTTGACGGCAACCCAATCATCAAATTAACTACTCTAATCATCAATACTACTCACAAATTGCTAATAAGCATCAAATTTTTTCTTTTTACTTTTCACTTGTTTAAAGCTTTAATTCAGATTAAAGCAAATACGCAGCTTCTCCTCCCAGATCTTCGATGCGGACATTGCAGACTCTCACCCACATTCACATATCGCTTTTGTTGACGGTGAAGGAGTGAATGGGATGCAAGCAAAAGAATAATAAAATGAATAAAAGTGGTTAAGGAGATAAATGGGAATAAAGGATATTTTGATTCTTTATCATTTATTATTTAAGGACATATTTGTATTTTCCGCTAGAGTACGAGGTCGAGGACAAAGATATTAGGGATAGAGAAAGAATTTGTCTAAGTACAAAGGAACCAAATAAAATCGCTCGGCCTCACCTACCCTATCATTAGGATTTGATTTACAAATAAAATTCTCATTTGTAATACTCTTATAACCAATGTAATACTCTTATAACCACTTTTTCACTTTATATATAAGGCAATCTTCTATATAAAAAGTGAAAAACATTAATCAATTCTCTTAATTATTATCATTATACAATTCTAATAAGGTATGATTTTAAATCTTACTTACTAACTAGAGTTAACTATTAAACTACTCTTATGATTATATCTCTCTAATAAAAGTTTGATTTGATAAAATACATAAATTTTTATAATGTGAAACTTTTCCATCTTTTATTATTTATAAATTAACTGCAGTAACATTTATTCAATTTTTTTTTCTATATAATTTAGTAAAAACAACAAATATATCATTTTAAACAGCTTTACTGAAAATTTTATATTTCAATAAATTATTGTTATCAAAACAGAAAATAATTAATTTGAAAATAGAATGAGAAAAAAAATATGATTCAATCAATTAAATTTTTTCATGTAATTAAAGATTAATTCTTTTAAATTTAAATAATTATTTTAAAATAAATATTTTTTAAATTATTTATTTAATATGTAGGTAGGATTTTATTATTAAAATAAGTTCAAAATTGATTATTTTAAGAATAAACAAATTATAATAAATATGCTGATAAAAAAACATTTCAAAGTGGTTTTTGGTAGAATTATAAAAATAATTGCAAGTTATCCTTATTTCGAGGATGGGAGTCTCTCAAACATAATTCATCTAACCAATCTAATCCTGAAAGTATTTAGAAAAAGATTCAAATTAAATATGATATGCAAAAATTGTTTTTCAACAATGTTTTCGACCATATAATTTTGGATTCTGTATATTTTCATCTGTGTTTTGAGTTGTAATTTTGTTGTTAACTGTATTATAAGTAAGCCAACAAACTCGATGTTGATATTTTTATTTAAATTTGTTTTGAAATCTATTAAAAAGTAGGTAATAAGTACATTTTAGTTAGTTAATTTTTTTAATAAGCTAAAGTATTCTCAATCTTTTTGAGTTTCCTATACAAAACAAGGTAGTTGATTTAGAAAACATTTTACCCGACTAAAATTATTTAAAAGATATTTTAATAGTATAAAAATTCATTAGTCTTCCTTTTTAATGGTTTTAGTAAGTTAAAATACACTTAACGGACTAAAATAACCAATATTTACCCAATATAAAATATCATTTTGAACTCATTCGTGAGAATTATGTAATATGTAATAATGTTACTTATGACAATTATGTAATATATTTAATAAAAATTAATAAATATTGATAATTTAATTTTACTTGACTTTTTCAGAATATACATGATGCATAATAGGTATAGATATTTAACATTTAATTACTTTTAAATAAATTTTTTTTCATTGAATATGTTCAACATATAAGATAATCTTAGACAATTACACATTTAAAAATTATTTTTCTATCTTTTTAAACATAACAATTGACTATATTAAATTATAACTGATTATCTCAAAAAAATAATTAATTATTATTATTATTATTATTAAAATTGGGTTTCATGAGTTTCACAAACAATAAATTACTATAAAAAATGATTAATTATATTATGTAACTTGAAAAACTATAATTTTATAATTAATTTATTATATATATATATATATATATATATATATATATATATGAATTTTTGGAATAATTTGTATTTTTTTATAGGTTTTTCAAGAAGGATTATAAGTTTTATTGTTGTAACTGTAAACAAATTCTTATAATTAAATAATTTAAGAATACAGTGAAACAATCTAAAGGTTACTTAGATTAGACTGAATGTGAGTATAAAAATATGTGTGTATTTTTTTTTTTTTTAACTATATTATTTAGTTTTTTTATTCAAAGTGATAATTATCATTGCTTATTTTTTTTATCATATCTTGATTTGAGTCATACTTTATTTTATAATTATTAATTATCTTAAAATAAAACCTATATATATATATATATATTAATTAAATAGAGGTTTTATATAATAAACTTCAATAATGCAATTGAATGTGATTTATTTTGAATTTAAAAATGAGAGTATATATTTATTAAATATATATGATTTTTTTACTTAAGTATTCAACATTCATGTGTCTGTATATATATGTACATGCTTTCTTCTCTTGCATAGATAAACCTGGAAAGCTAAAGAAACTCATATCTTCTTCAAAGAATGAGTATCAAGATTAGAACTTTGATCTCATTCTTCCAAATTATTTGCATTGCTTTGCTCTTGGCTTCAGGTAATAAACTCATACATGTTTTCCAAAGCATATTTTTTTTATTGTAAGTTTGTTTACTTTTTATTGAATAAAATGAAATATAATATTAACCATATATGTTAAATTGTTAGAGATGAATTGATAAATGAAAAGGAGAAAAAGTTTGATTTAGATATAATTGATAATTAGATTTGACATAAATTTCAGGAGTAAAGAGTTATGGACCAGCACCTCCTGGAACGGTTTGCCAAGTTGGAAAATGTCCTAGTGCTTATGATTGTATAAACTATTGTCAATTCTTTGGACATGAAAGGGGTGGTATTTGTGACCCTCCTGGTGGTAACAGGTGTTGTTGCATACAATAAATGTTGATACATAAAATAAATAAAGAGGAATAGATGTGATCCTTTCAAAAGTTTCTTTTTTTCACTATCTTTTGTTACCCAGCTTGGAATCATAAATAAAGTCTATTTTTATTGTTAAATATTTTTATTATCTACATGTTTTGATCTTAAATTTATTAAGATCAGAGTCACTCATTATATTTAAAATATTATTTGTTTTAGAATTTAAAATTTCGATTTTATCTTTTAAAGATACTTGAAAAGATTAAAGGAGAAAGATATATTTAATCTTGACTTTGATTTTCATTGCTAAATAATATTATAGTGGAGTGCATATTCCAATTGATATGGTGCAAGAAGTAATTATTGATACAAAATAGGAGAGATAAAGATTCAAAGGAACGGGAACAATTAGGCCCATATTGCTTTGTGCTCTGTTTTTTCCAAAAAAAAATAAAAAAGGAAAGCAGAGAAATGACGTATCCACCTGCATCCTTATATTTCTGAAAATATTAAAAGTATCCTTCTAAATTTCTGATTATTTGTATTTTATATTTATACAATCTAAAATGTAATTTTTATCTTTTAATGGTATATCCAAAATATAAAAATTACATTTTAAATTAATGGTATATCCAAAATATAACTTTTATATTTTAAATTGTAAAATTTAAAATTTAATTTTTATACTTCAGTAACAATACAAAAATTATATAATCTTAAATGAAGAAAAGTATAAAAAGATTTATTTATTTTTTTCTTTAAAAATAAAATAGTAATTTTATTTCTCTAAAGGGTGCAGGAAGAAACAGCCCAGAAAAACTTCTAAACTCAGAATAACCCAGCCCAACTAAGTGTCGAATACATAAAAGGAACCAAATAAAGTTTTTGGACCTGAATTAGCCTAACTTCAAAAACAATATTCACAATGGTAGGAATCATAAAAAAATAGTTGCATCCATGCATATATGGATAAAATTTATAATGAACAGTAAATGTATATTTTCAATGGATATTTATTAATAACATACAAATATTTTAAATTTTCATATATATAATTTTAATAATTGGTGGAGTAGAGTATTATAATATTATATTGAATATCCGTTACCATTGATTGTTTAAATATTTATTTTCAGAATAATATTACCAGAGTTTTTACTCTCTCATTATGGATCTTAGACTAAATCTTATTTGAAACTCTGCTACATTTTTTCTTGGAAACTGGAGAGTATACGTTTCAATATTCATTGACCATTCTTATTGACACATCTCTTTGCTATTGGCACACCTATGTTTTAGTTTATATTATTTTTTTATGAAAACACTCCTCGTAGAAACACATTTTTGTTGACCAAGAAAACCAACGGAAATATATCGTATAATTTTTTTTTTATTTTACCTAAATTAATGATAATATAAATATTTTCAGTAAAATTAAAAAATCGGACAATTTAAAAATATTAATTTATATCAGCATTACTTTTATAACTTTAAAGAGTATCTCGTGCAAAATAGAAACTGATTTCCATTTTACTCAGTAAACATACAAAATGAAAACACGTGTTCGTTTTGTGTTGTGACTGCACTATCTTAAATTAGAATGCTTCCAAAATAAGTGTCCAAATTACAAAGCCACTCTTGTTCATTCCTGCAAAGAATCTGATGGATGTATATTATGAAAATGGTTAAAATAGAGTGAGTTCAGTTTGTGATGAATATAATTATGTTGTATGTTAAATAACTCACCCTTATTGTAGGATTTCATGTTGTAATTGAATCTGTTGTACGATAAATAAATAAACCGTTGTAGGTTACTTAGATAAATCTGGATAAATATAAAAAGTTTTGTTTATTAAGCTAATTAAATTTTTATGTCTACATTTTCTAAAACATAATTTTACTTTAACACTGTATGTAAATGTTTAAATGTTAATAATCTTAAGTTTTATGCATAATATATATATATAGTCTTATTCCAAGAATAAATATGAAGATCCTAATTTTGATGTTGTTATTCCAAATTCTCTGTATTGTCTTTTCTTTATTTCAGATAATAAATTCATATTTGTTTGGTGTAGCATGTTTTTTTATTTATAAGTTTTATTTTTGATATTAAATAAAATGAGATATATATATTAACCACATACAAGTTAAATTGTTGCATATAAGTTGGTAAAAGGAAGAAAAAACTTTGCTTTGAATATGATTTGTAATTAGATTTTGCATAGATTCAGTTATTGTACTATAGTTGTCAAAAGTTTTGTAAATTATTTTAACAATAAAAATGATATTTTTTGCATTCCTCCTGGTGAAAGGTGTTGCTGTATAATATAAAGGATATTTTCTCCTTTGTAATACTCTTATAATCAATTTTTACTTTATATATAAGACAATCTTCTATATAAAAAGTGAAAACATCAATTAACTCACTCAATTCTTATCATTATACATCTCTAAAAAGGTTTTATTTAAAATCTTATTAACAACTACAGTTAACCATTAAACTACTCCTATGATTATACATGCTTTTGATAAAATACATAAATTGTTAATACAATGAGAAAGTTTACATCTTTTATCATCTATAAATTAACCGCAGTAACATTTGTGCAATGTTTTTTTATATAATTTAATAAAAACAATAAATATATCATTTTAAACAGCTTTGTTTGTTAATAAATTATTGTTATCAAAACAGGAAAATAATTAATTTATTAAAAATAAAATAAGAAAAAATATGTATCAAAATTAAAATTTTTCATGTAATTAAAGATTAGTTCTTTTAGGAGGGTGGGGTTGTTCTTATCTTCTCCTGGGGGGTTACATTTGATGTAATTTTTCATGTAATTTAATAAGTCTATCATTTTAAATAATTTGACTAAAAAAATTCTCTTTCATGAATTGTTATCCAAACAAAAAATAATATTTTTTAAAATAAAATAAAATAAAATAGGTATCAATCAATTTAACGTTTTACATAAATAAAAACTGGTTCTCTTAGACTTAAAATAACTGTGTCCAAACAATTTTTTTTATATTATTTATTCAATAACAGATCGGATTTGATTATTAAAATAAGTTTAAAATTGTTTATTTTAAAAATAAACTGAATATAAAAAAAAACATGCTTATTAAAAAAATTTGGAAATTTAAACACTCTACCCTAAAACTGTAAAAATCATGGAGCTAAAACTATTTATCAAATAATTATATAACGTCCAAAATAAAATTATTAAAGTTATGTATTATTCTTTAACTTTGTATGTATATTTTAATTATATATGACTTTAATTTTTATGTATAGAGTAGATTATATAAAGTATTTAATTTTATCAGTTTAAAATAGTCTTAGAATTCTTAGCTATTGGGGGGACTTGATCAAATCTTATTATAACAGAAGAAAAAGTATAGAAAGTAAAAATCAAAAGAAAAGGACGAGACAATTATAAAAAAAGTGAAAAAAGAGAGAAAGTGTTGGATGAGTGTTTATTCTTATCTTCATTTAAGGTGGGATTTACACTTATACATGCAAAAGAATTCATTATATATTAAGTTTATGTATAATAAAAGAAAATTATTAAATAAAAAGTTTATAGGGTTCAACATCCATCTATATATAGGCAATGTTCTCTTGCATACATATATATACACATTAAGTATAGGAAACTAAAGAAATTCAGGTCTTCTTCAAAGAATGAGTTTGAAGATCAAAATTCTAATGTCGTTTCTTTGCATTGCTTTTCTCCTGGTCTCAGGTATCAACTCATGTATGTTTTGTTTATCATGTTTTTTAGTAAAAGTTTTATTTATTGTTATATTTTCATCTTTAACACTTTGTATTGAATAAGATGAGATATAATATTAACCACGCACACGTTAAATTGTTGGATATGAGTTGAAAAAAAGATAAGAAAAGAACTTGATTTTGAATATAATTTGTAATGAGATATTTCATAAATTTCAGGAGAAAGCAGATATACACCTACACTTGATAAAATAGGTTGCCTAATAGGTGGAGGAATATGTCCCAGGGAAGTAGATTGCATGAACTTTTGTAAAAAATTTACTTTTCTGAAGGTTGGTGTTTGCACTCCTCATGGCAGTGATTGGTGTTGCTGCATAGACAAGTGATCCTCCTATATAAAATTTTTATTATCACTGTTCTTACTCTACATGTAAGGCAAAACATCAATAAATTACACATATATAATAAAGGAGATTTGATTTAAAGTCTTTGAGTTAGTGATTAAACTACTCTTATCATTATACATCTCTAATAAAATATTTGATTTTGTAAAATACATAAATTGTTGATATAATGAGACATTTTTTCGGCTTTTACTATTTATAAATTAACCACACTTATTTAATGTTTTTCTATATAATTTAATAAAAACAACACATATATCATTTTAAACAATTTTACTGAAAAAATTATCTTGTAATAAATTATTGTTATCAAAACAGAAAATAATTAATTGAAAAATAAAATAAGAAAAAAAAATGTATCAACCAATTCAATACTTTATATAATTAAGGATTTGTTGTTTTAAATTTAAAATAAATAATTTTTAAATTATTTATTCAATATGCAGATCCGATTTGATTATTAAAATAAATTTAAAATTGCTTATTATAAAAATAAATAAATTATAATAACTATGCTTACTATAAAAACATTTAAAAAAAAATACCAAAAGTGGTTTTTGGTAGAATTATAAAAAATAAAATTGCAACTGTCAATAATATATCCGGACATGGAGTCTCTCAAACATTACTCATTCAGCACTTTTAAATCCAATCAATTCAATCCTAAAAATATTTAATAAAACAATTCAAAATAAATTAGATATACAAAATTGTTCAACTCTCAAATACATGCTTAATTAATTTGTATCTCATTAATTCGTATCTCATCAAAATTTAGTGTCTTCCACCTATGATTTTGTGTTATATTTTTATGTTTTAGTTTAGAGGTAACTCTCAATAAAAAAATAATATTAATCATGCTAATTATAAATTATATTTAATAAATACAATAATCAATATTAAGAACTGAAACAATATTGGACTTTTGATGTTATAAATATAAATGCTATAACTATAACATTAAGTTGATATTTATTTTAATTTTATATGACTTATTCAAACTGTATTTCATGATAAACTAATAAAAAATATTTAATATTTATGTAATATTCTTTTCTACTAGTAATTTTGTTTCTATAAAGCTTTTAATACAATTTAATAATTAATTTTAATTTAATAATATACCAGCATAAAATGTTTAATAATACATTTAATTCTACTTGTAATTATGTAATATATATAACTGTTAACAGTTAATTATATTCAACAATATAATAGTAAGGTTTATATATATTTAAATAAAACTCCATACATTTAATTATATTTTAAAAATAATGTCAATTTTATAATGATTATAAATCTTCAAACTTATAATCATATTCTTATAGTATCATATTTTTTTTTTTATTTTGATTACATAAACTTCATTTTTTATACTTTTTATGTCATTAGGAAAATAATATTTTAAAAATAATAATTTTTTTATTAAGGGTAAAAAAGTAATTTCATGTCATCTATAGGAGTGAGGAAGAAATCATGGGGATACAAAAGCCCAGAGAAATTTCTGAACACAAAATAACCCAACCCAACTAAGTGTCGAATAAATACAGAGAAACCAAATAAAATCTTTGGGCCTAAATTAGCCTAACTTAAAAAACAATATTAACAATGGTAGGATTCACAAAAAATAGTTATATCCACTGATATGTGAATAAAATTTATAATGAACAGTACATATATATATATATATATATATTTCCAATGGATATTTATTAATAACATATAAATGTTAGGTAAATTTTATTTGAAACATTTTTCTTGGAAACTGGAGAGTATAGGTTTCAATATTCATTGACCATTCTTATTTGACACACCCTCTTTGCTATTCTCACACTTATATTTTATTTTATTTTTGTATGAAAACACTCCTCCTAGAAACACATTTTTGTTGATCAAGAAAAGCAACGAAAATATATCGTATAATTTATTTTTACCTAAATTAATGGTAATATAAATATTTGTAATAAAATTTAAAAAATCAGACAATTAAAAAATATTAACTTATAACACAATTACTTTTTATAACTTTAAAGGGTATCTCGAGCAAAATAGAAACTGATTTCCATTTTATATAATAAGAATACAAAATGAAAACGTGTTAGTGTTGTGACTGCACATCTTAAAATAAAATGAAAACATTTTTCTGCCAAAGAAATGACCAGAGCAAGGATGTGTCAACAGAAAAAAATGGCAATAACAGTATCCATTCTCATAGGCTTGCACGAGACTTGAACCTCCACATTTTTGGTAAAAGTTGTATGTTAAAATCTCAAAGCTAGAATGCCTCCAAAAGAAGAGTGTCCAAACTACAAAACCACTCTTGTTCATTCCAGCAAACACTTTGATGGACATATCTTAGAAGAAACAGGGCAGAGGCTAAATATTCTGATCATAAAGTCAAATAAATATGTTATGGAATAGATGCATGGTTGGTAAAAGCAATTATAGATGTATTTGAATTGTGAAGGCATTATTATGAAGGTAGGTGCATAAAATTTTAAACAGATAATTTGATGATATAAGTTGTCTATTTTTTAAAAAAGTGGCTCCACTTAAAAGAATCTTTTTTTTTTTAAACATGTCACCTTCAAAGGCATGGAATAAATATGATCTTTCTAAATATTTGTTGCCAACATGTATTAAAATAAGGCTGTATGGATAACTTTAGTCATAGATATTTATGGAAAAGAAGAAAAAAAAACTTATAGTATAATTAAAATTCACTTGAGTAATCAATTTTTATGGAACTTTTCTTTTTTAGTCTATTTAAGAGCTTGGGTTATTTATTTCTCTTTGACAAACATTTATGAAAAAGTCATGACTTAAGAGTCTGATTTTAGTTCAGTGACTTCATTATGATCACAACATGCTTGGATTTAAACTGTTGGATGGATCATATTCTTTTTACAGAAACATAAAAGAAAATTCAATTTTTTTTTTTCATAAAAATCCAGTGCAGCCTACAACATAGACTATCCTAGGATGTCTGCTTTAAGTTTCGAACAACTTGTGCCACTTTGTTAAAAAGTAAGAAACAAATGTAATAATAATAAGAAAGGAAATATAGGTATAATTTAAGAAAATTTAATCATTTAACTAAATTTATTTTTCGAGTACTTAGTCCAGAGGTTCTACCACCAGTATTGATTGATTTTTCAGATTTGTTTTATAGTTCTGAATTTAAGTTCACCAAACATGTAAACAGCACTTAGATTCCATACATTATTTCGCGAAATAATGTTTAATTAAACTTTAAAAATATAAGTTAATCTTCGTACATTACTGTGCACAAACTTTTATAATGTAAACCAATTAAAATTTATATTTATTATTGTTCCAGATAACTTTTGAAAGACTAACAAATGTTTTTTCTATCAAAACTAACAAATCACATCATATCACACCCTAGACAACTAAAAATGCAATTAAGCCCTGTTGAAAAACGGGTAATATTTGACCTGAAATAATATATATTATATAAATCTAAAGATTAATACTTGAAACAGAAAGAGTAAGATATCTGAAACTTATTTTTGAAGTCTCTGTTTTGGGAAAGAAAGCTTGTGGTGGGTACTAATGGAGGCCCAAAGATACTTGTTTGTTTTCTCCTCTGTCCTATGTATCTTTGCTACTTTTCTTTAAACCCAAAAAAATGAAATCTTTGGAAGGAAGGAGACCTGCATTTCCACAGTGGGAGTGAAAAATGGACTCAAAGATGCAATCTTTCTCATCCCAAAATCTTTTTCCCACCTATCCATAAAGTGGAAACGGATAAAAGGCCTCTCAAAAAGTGGAAATGGGAGATTAATGCGAATAAGACCTTAGAAAATACAAAGCCCCCAGCAAAGAATCTTAATCCACAAAAGATATTACCATTACATTTTACATGGTAAAACACAAAAAAGAAGAAACTAAAAGAAACGGGTTTCAGTTCCCTTCGCCATTTGGATAAACCTTTCTCTGCAGTTTTAGTTTTCCTCTTCCATTTATCATCATTATTTAGCCGCTATGCCAAGAAGGATTAGTAAACAAGGCAAGGCAAGGAATGTGAGTAACTGAGCCACGCAGAATAGAATTGGAAAACCAAGAGAGGAGGGAGAGAGACAAACCATGAAACAATGTCCCTCTCTCTCTCTCTGTCTCTCTCTCATAAATTTCTCTCATCTATCTATTCATACATAAACCTCTACTCCAACTCCAATCTTTTTCTTCCTTAATAAACAAATAAAACCATAACCCCACCCACAAAGCAACTTAATTTTCCCATCCTAGAATAATTACCCAACCATTACCACTATTTATAAAACCACTTAATAAAAACCCCTCCCATTTCCTCAAATTTTTGAGCTTCCTAAGTAATTGTGCATTCAAGAGGAAGCACCCCAAACCAAAACCCAAAACCAAGCATCATTTTACAACAAAACAAACCAAACCAAGCACTTCGTCATAATTGTTCTTCAAGAACAATGCTACCCATCACCTGCATTCTTTTAATGTGCCTTCTAAGTTCTTTCTCACCCCCAACCGAAGCTCTCCTCAACCTCACCGTACTACCCCACCAACACCCTCACCCCGAATCCATAGTCCACGAACTTCAACGGTAAACAATCTTTCAACAACCCAACAACCCACATTATATACTTCTACTTCTCCCACCTCTCCAACACTAAAAATTTCGCTACTTTCTCTTTTCGTGATGCAGGAAGGTCAATGTCTCGTTATGGAGAAGGCAAACACTGTCCAAGGACCAACAAGGCACGTGTCTCACCGGAAACCCAGTCGACGACTGCTGGCGCTGCGACCCCAACTGGGCGGCCAACCGCCAGAAGCTCGCCGACTGCAGCGTCGGCTTCGGCAAAGATGCCATGGGCGGGAAGGGCGGACAGATCTACGTGGTGACCGACTCCTCCGACCGCGACCCGGCCAACCCTATCCCTGGCACGCTTCGGCACGCGGTCATCCAAGACGAGCCTCTCTGGATCGTGTTCGCCGCCGACATGACCATAAACCTGAAGCACGAGCTCATCTTCAACAGCTTCAAAACCGTCGACGGTCGCGGCGCCAACGTCCACGTCACCGGCCACGGCTGCATCACGCTCCAGTACGTCTCCAACATCATCATCCACAACATCCACGTCCACCACTGCACGCCCTCGGGGAACACCAACATACGCGCCAGCCCAACTCACGTTGGGTGGAGGGGCAGATCGGACGGCGACGGCATCTCCATCTTCGGCTCCCGGAAGATCTGGATCGACCACTGCTCCCTCTCTTACTGCACGGACGGCTTGATCGACGCCATAATGGGTTCCACCGCAATTACCATTTCCAACAACCACTTCGCCCACCACGACGAGGTCATGCTCTTGGGACACAACGATAAGTACTCCCCCGACAGAGGCATGCAAGTCACCATTGCGTTCAACCACTTCGGCGAGGGTTTGGTCCAGCGCATGCCACGTTGCAGACTCGGCTACATCCACGTGGTCAACAACGATTTCACCCAGTGGCAGATGTACGCTATCGGCGGCAGCGCTAACCCCACCATCAACAGCCAGGGTAACCGTTACACCGCCCCCTCCGACCCTGATGCCAAAGAGGTACACTTTTTTTTCATAATTTCATTATTTATTATTATATTAATGTCAATAATCTCAAAGAGCTTTCTTTTTTTTCTGTTCTTGGAAATGGGAATGAACTGTTGCATGTCATCCTGATAATAATAATGTCATGTGCGTGCCCACTGTGTTTGTTTTGTTTGACTCTTGTTTGGAACGAATATATGCTTGCTGGCGGAATAGTGTAAACGCGTGGGCGGCGCGTGAGGTGGTTTTGTTGATAATTTGTGAAAAGAAGTAAGGTTTGGAATTGCAGGTGACGAAGCGCGTGGACACAGACGACAGAGAGTGGAGTGGTTGGAATTGGAGAACGGAAGGGGACATAATGGTAAATGGAGCATTCTTTGTACCGTCGGGTGCAGGGATGAATGCACAGTATGCAGAGGCCACCAGTGTGCAGCCCAAATCCGCCGTGCAAATTGACCAGCTCACCATGTATTCCGGTGTTTTCGGTGATCCCAGGTATTGATATTCTTCTTATTATTAATAATAATTATGTGACCTTTAATTTTATTATATTATAACATGTATTGATATTCTTCTTATTATTAATAATAATTATGTGACCTTTAATTTTATTATATTATAACATAGTATTCTTATTCGCTTATTATTATTCCCTTTTCAACCGAGTTCTCTAATGGAATAATCTTAATCTGTCCCTACAACGGACATTACCTGTCTTCTTAACTGTCCTTAGAAAGGGTGGTGTGGTCTGTTGGTGTGTTGTGTGAGTAACAGTCTTGTGGGAAAAGATTAGTGTGGTCTTTGGGGAAGAAGTAAATGACGTGAATGCCCCTTGGTCTGTGTGCCCCCACATGGCTCCTGCAATGTTCATTTAGAGATGTTAAAAGGACGCGGTGCAGAGAGTGCCAACTGTGCGGAACAAGTTGTTCGGATTCTGATTGGGTTGGGGTTTGGGGTTGAATGAAAAGCTGTGTGGAATATTGTAAAATGTTTTTTACGTGCTTCCGCTTTCACGTCTTGTTTCCCAAACCTGGGTTTGTGCTAAAACTCACTTTACAGGGTTTGGTGTAGTAGTAATTGGATTGTTATAGAGTAACGCGGGATTGGGATTGGGATTAGCAATGTTGATTAATAATTAACTAAATCGGGGGAAAGTGGAGTCTTTTTGGGCCATGCACGTGATCGTGAGGTCATTGGGAAAGGAGAATCTCTGCCTCATGGCCCAACAGGTAACAGTTCATTTGTCTTCATTTACCTTTTTCTGTCAAAGTTCACCACGCCCCAGAATTAAAGATTCTTCTTTTCTTTCCTGTTTTTTTTGGGGGATTTTGAAAGCAGGAGACTTTGATTAAAGTGTTATTGGATGGGTGTTGGGTTGTTTTGTGATTCTTATAAACCCCTCTAGCCTCTTGAACGAAGTTTAGAAGTGTTAGGAGGAAGGTGGGTGTGCGTGGAGTTGAAAAACTAGGGTTGGAGCGTAGGTCCATGTCAGATGTTTTGGCTGAAAATTATATTCCTTTTTTTGTGCTTTCCAGCAAGTAAAATGGGACCCTTCCATAGTATAATAACGTGTTTTGGAGCCCTTTTGGACCCATTTTCTGATTCGACACGTACCAGTCACAACACACTCATCAAAGCAGCTTCTTATTCATAATTGGGAAAGCGACTCTTCCCCTTGTTAACCCTTTTAACACATCACTACACTAAGCAACTCTAGGCTCAATTCCTGAATTATCTCAGTGTAACAACCATTATGCTGCTACTTAAAACAGAGGCATTATAGTGGCCCTGCATCTAATTTGAATTCTCAATGCCTACTTCCACTTGTTTGGCACACTTTGCTACCCTTATGCCACTCCCAATCAACTTCTCACATTGCATACCCTTTTTACTATGGACTGAAATTTATCAGAAATTACAAAAAGTTTACAACTTTATCAATAAAAAATGAGAAATTATTCGAAAGATTGGCCTTTGGGCCATCTTTTCCAACTCAGCAAATGAGAAATGAGGAATGACACATCATTTTTGTGAGTTCTACATGAAGTTCATTGGATAGAGATAGTAAAGGGTGTCAAAAACAGCTGTGTTGTGAAATTCAAACTACTACCTAAATTAATTTATTTGGAATTTGACTTCATCGCCTCAATTTGTTGAATCTAGTCACCCATGTTTCTTTACACAAGTGCACCTTATCTCCTGTTCTTTTCCAATTCCTACTCTCATCGTTACACACACCTTTTAATTAATGCCAATCAACTCACTCTTCACGAGTCACAACACAACAAATTAATTTTAATAATTCTCAACAAATTACCTCACATTCTATACCTTTTCTTCAAGTTGAAGCCAATGAAGGATGATAGATAACAAGATATTTGTCTGTGCCCTTCCTTCAATTTGAAGCTAATGCCTTTTCACCTTTTCATTGGCCTTATTTTCCATGTCTATACCAAACCAAAAAAAGTAGCTTTCTTTGAGTTCTTACGAGTGAATAATTGAACAGGGACAATGGGGATCTGTATCCCGGTTTCAACGGTGGTGGGACCGTCACCGGAGCAACCAGCAAGGGCAACAGTGCGGGGTCCACCAGTGACGATGGAGACTTCTTCGGGATGATATTCAGAGGAAGCAGCAGCCATGCACCGCCACCGTCACCAGCCTCTTCCACCACTCTATTTGTTACAACCTTTTTGTCTCTTCTAATTATTCTCATTTTGGACACTTCCACCAACCATCCCATTCTATGATCACACAATTGGGATCAACAAATTATCAGAAAAAGAATGATCAAAGTTTCTACAATTTGTTTTTAAATTTAGAAACTAGGAATCATATTTAGGTATGTACACACAGCTCTTCAAAGTTATCATTATATTGAAATCAATATAGAGCTAGTTCCACTATCATTGATCATTGCCTCAAATGTATAGTTTAATGTATTCAAATTTCAATTCACTTTACTTTTAATCTGCCTTTATATTGCTCTGTATACTATACTCCTTCAAACTCCACCTACTGTAACTATTTTAATTTTATAGCCGCAAACTCATTTTCTTAAATGTTTAGATAATCGAAAATCTTAAATTTCAATAATGCTTGTTTTTTTTATACTGAGTTATGCAAGCTGCACATTACCAGCTGCAATAATTATTAAATGTGTGTACTTGGAATTTCTTTATTCCAACATGTTAAAATACAATTTGATGTCTCTAATTGTGGGGTCTTGAAGTTGAAAGTGTGGCTTTTGGCCGTGCATTACTTGCTTCCATTATTATGCTGGAATTGAAAGTTCTGCTAATACATCAAAAAAATGTCACAATTGGGACATCAACTTTGAGTTGTTTGCTTGTTCCATTATATTCTTAGCTTTTGAAAAATGCATTCATGGTACCTTCACATTCAGCCTTTTGTAGATCTAGTTTTGGAATGAGACTAAACCATCAATTTCATATTAAGTATAATTATTTTTCCTACTTAATTCCTCAAATATTTTAAACTAATTTCATATTTAAAGTTAGTCAAATAACATGTTAGTATAGAAAATATAATTAGGTGTTGTGGTGTCATATTGAGTTATGATTCAATCCACTTGTAATATTGGTATTGGGATGAAGCCCTTGTTCAAAATGTTATATAACTTTGAGACATGAAATTATATAATTAAATTGACAACTAGATAACGTAATATTCTAGTTGTTCAAATTGACAACTAGAGAGTAATTAGAAGATAACTAAATTAAGGATGAGTTAATAAAAGTATTTAGCTGGCCTTTTCACGAATTGATTTGAAAACAAAAACATTGGAAAGAAGACGATAGAATATGAGTGGATGAAGTGGCATTTCTAGTTCATGTCAACTTCTAAGACATTTTTTATGTTTAATTTTAATGTTACTTTTCGCAGTAATAATAAAGGGTTTAACGTGACTTGTCTCCATATCTAAAAGAAATTGTCAAACCGTCCAATTCTAAAGGATCTTCGGATCTGCATGTGAACGAATATATATGGGAAGTAATAAAACTTGAAAAGACGGTGCCTCATCTTATGGCACCATTCTTCATACGTTATCCATCCAAAAATAATAATGATAATAACTATTCAGACCACCTAAAAAATAATGAGTTTTTTAATATAGTGCTGATAAATAAAGAATATCTATATCATAAAATAATACAAGAAATCTCTACCCCAGGAAAAAAAAAAACAAATCATTGCTTATATTATAGGGAGGAGGGTGGAGCCTCATGCCCTATTTTTAAAATTCAAATGACTGCCATCATTATGTTTAATGGATTACATCATTATGTATTTCAAAAGACTTATGATTTTTAGAAACAATTTAAATCTGTTAAATCAACGGGCCATCATGATCCGTTTTAAAATTAAATGAACAGTTTCAATTAAAAATTTACACTTTACCCAGTAAGAAAAACATTGTTATATAACTTTAGGATAATTATTATAGAATTTAAAAAACTTACTATACATGAAGACTTGTGATTGAATCACCCTGTTATTTTACAATACCAATACATAGTTTATTTCCTCGCATTTAAAGGCGTTAAAATATATTTAGTTAATAAATGAACTTAAAAAGTCTATAAAGTGGTTTAGGCAGTCCAGAATTGAATCAGCTACGATGTAAATGAATTTAGATTGTTCTAATCTATGAGCTTATGGTTGTTTTCGTATTTAAAATGATATTTATGTTTTCTTTAAATAAAAGTAACATTATTTTATAAAACTATATACTTACCTTATAATTTATATAATTATCATTTATTTTTTTCAACTTTCTTTTGTTCCAAATACAGAAATGTTTTCTTGTAGGTGTTTTTTCGTGATGCAAACTGGCTTATATAAGCTAGTTTTTTTTTTTAATAAGCTACTAACCGTTATGCAAAGCAGAAAACCAGAGGGAACATACCGTTTTGGGTTGGATTCATGTAAAATTGTAAACTCTGTAAGGATCGTGATGCCATTCGCCAAAGTATGGAACCAGACAATCTCATTCGTTCACTAAAAAAGCAGTGCCAACTGCACCATTTTTTCATACACTGAACCAATTTGGTACAATGAACGACAATTTGGTGGAAAAAATATCTCCGTATTTACAATTTACAAGGAGGTATAGACCAAAGAAACACTGTAACCCTTGCTCTCTAAGAAACAGGACTCGCAAGCTTGCTAATTTTCATCTCTTGTGCACCATGCGTGTAATTAAAATCGATTTTGCTATCCATTACTCTAACTCAAGAGTAAAGGACGTTAAGGAATTATTAAATAGAAGGTTTATTGGAAACTTAAATGTAAATACATTAGTAACATTAAATGTTACACTTTCCAACAAAACTTTCTACTCTTAATTCCTATACCATTGTCTTTAGTCAATGGTTAGTAAAAATTGAATCAAAATAAAATTATAATTCCTTTCTATCTTAGGGAATGTAGCAGTGATGTAACCCCAATTCAGGAAGAACTTTCAGCACAGCCACCAACGTGAAAAGAAGGGTTGCAAGCTGAATGCCTTAGTTAACCATATCTTCACTCACGGCTTGAGCAGCCTCTGCTTCCAATCTCTTCCAAGTTAACTCCCTCTTCTCTTCCAACTCTCTGGTTTTGGCTTCTTTCTCTATGTACTGTCTTTGACACTCTTCAAACAATTCAGCATCCATCTCCAGAAACATCTTCCTCACATTGGTTGTTAGACCTTGCACTACCCGGCTCCAGTGGTCTTTCATGTTATTTTCGAAAGCTTCAAAGATTAATGGCAATATAACATTTCGATTCTGGGCTACTAAACTCATAATGCTCTCATTTTTCCACAAGTAAAGTGCTCGCTCGGCAACCTGCCATGGATAGAATAATTGTCAGAGAGCAATCAAGAGAGAATAAGAAATATTTCCTATACTACAACATCAAAGGATGATATTACATTATAACGTTATAATATATAATAAAATCTGACTATCATAATTCATTACCCATTAAACTAGATCCAAATTCAAAATGTCTTATGACACAATTTTCCTTGGCCGAGGTATCTAATCATCCTACATCTACATAGCTTAGATATCATATTTAAATAGCATCACAGTGAGTGAGAAGGGAGATTTTAAATATCAGCCAAATTGAAGCAAGAAATAGCAGACAAACTATGTCAGTTTATAGTTGGTTAGTATTTTCCAACAGACAAGAAAATGAGGTCATCAATATTGCAGCCCATGTCACACATTAGCCAAAAAATTATCAGCGTATGCTCAAGGAATCAATGGACTGTTACATCCAAAAGTGTTGAGTAACTTCTAGCTAAAACATTCAATGCATAGGAATGTCTGTAACCCTCCTTTTTTTTTTGTGTTAAGGTAAGTATATATAAGCTCTTAAGATTAACCTCCATACTTATATTTGGGATTAAGCCTTGGAGAATAAGAGGTCATGGAGCCTAACCCTCGCATCTCAAGGTGTCATGCCATGTCCCTATATTTGCGACGCATTAAGGGGCTACGTTCTGTACCACGTGGTTATGGATTCCTAAATAAGCAACTTCTATGGTAGTTGTAGGCAACTCGGACAATATCCTTGCCCTAAATCAGATTAAGCATGAATAAGTGTCCAAAATCAAGTGCCCAATGTCAGCCAAATACCAATATGAGGGAGACATGACGATATAGGAACATTGGAATCTAAAAACAAAAGAACAAATAGCAACAATGACCAGACCAGACTGTTTTCTTAATCTCCCCATAAGTTGATAATGACATGGTCTTTGTTTGTGTGCATGTCTACATGTGCTTCTCAGTACCGAAGCCATAAGCTTTTAAGCCATCAAATCGACTATGGGATTGGAACTGCACTGACATACTAATTTTCGGCATCAAGACTTGAGAGTGCTCTATCCCTCTCGTTTCTATGACAATATTCATATTGTTGAGATCTCACACCTCAGAAATGATACATTTACAGATTTCTATTCCTAGGCATGAGGGGATAATGTTATTGAGACACCTGAGTCTACGCTCCAAACATCAAATCCCAGAGGTGAATAGGTGTATTAAGATTTCACATCAATTGGAGGCATGACCAATAAGGCTTGTAGTTGCAAACATAAATTCTAAGAAGATGCTAGAATTTATTCTAGATCCATTATTACGTCATGCCTATTTGTCTATGCTCTAGGATGTCTATTCCTAAGCATAATGTATTTTTATTGGGTCACCTACATTTTTCACACTCTAGATGTTCAATCCTAAAGCATAATTGGGTGTATCGAGATTTTACATTGATTAGAGATATTTGATCAATGAAGTCCTTACAAGGTTTGAGATAAGTTAGGTCCTGTGCCCGAAATTTAAGATGCTCATACATTTATTGATCTTATAAGGCTACCTGTATCTTTCCAAGCTCCAAATGTCCATACCTAGGCATGAGGGATTTATCCATATTGACTGGAGACATGACCAATGTAGTCCTCATAAAGCTTGGGCAATACTTACCTAAAGCCAATTTTATGAAGCTGAATTTAGCATTAAGCCCAAATTCTAAGGCATACTCTTTCTCTAGCCTCCTGCCACCCCCGCTATCGCTTTTCTCACTATAAATGTACGACTATTTTTTCCTCCAAATCAAATAATGCAAACCCAAATGGCAGCAATCACCAACTAATATACCTTGCAAGAAGTAACTTATTTTACTTTTTTCCTGTGCAAGGATTGTTAAAGTAAACAAAGAAAATGCATGATGAGTTCCCAACCAAAGTTTCAGAAGGAAAGGGCAGTAGGCAATGATAATTATCCGAACATCCAAGTAACCATATAAAACCCCAGTCGAGTATATGCTGTCCAGTGAAAGAAGAAAAGACTAAAATATCATCCCGAAGAGTTTATCGGTTTAGAGTAGAAGTAATGCCAACAAAAGCAAACATTTCTCTGAAGCAAAGAACATCATATCCATAAATACAGGGCTACAGAATGCTACAAGTTACGTATACAAACTTAAGCACATAAGAAAAAGGGCAGACCTGATGTTGAGGGCTGCTAAGGCAGCGTCCAATCTGCCTGAAAAGGGAGGCAATGCACCGTAGAGAGTCAGTACATTGAACTGCCTCAAGAACCGCTTCTAGTTCTCCAAGAAAAAGAACTTCCTTATGGCAATTCGTCACCGGCCAGTACTTCAACATCCCCTTGATCACAGGATCAGCGAGCCTGTTGTCTTTCTCAACAAACTGAACCACGCAGTAAGACAGTTGTTCGTGATAAGAGGAAATAGCTTTGGGCTTGTGAAGTGGAATAAGAGTCCGAAGAAGAAACAGTTTATGTTCCTCTTTCATTGGCAACGCAAACCCATTGATAATACTAGCCATGATCTCCAGCAACTCGGAAATACCATTGAGCCTCTGAGTTTCAAATATAAAGCGGTAGAAGACGTTGTTGATGGCATTCCTAATCAAGGGCCTGTGCACCATGTACTTGCCATAAATGCGGTGAAGAATAGTTTTCAAATACTCGCGCTCGCTCATGTCCTCGGAATCAAACAACTCAATGAGCTTCATCACAAAGACATGGTCAATGTAGCGCTTGGAAGTCTTTATATCAGTATCCGGTGAGACAATGTAACGCAAGAGAATATCATACACGAACTGCAAGTGCGGCCACGAGGGGTCCAAATACCTGTCATCTTCTTCGGGTTCCAAGTATTCTGTGCCGCGCGGTGATGGTGGGAAACAACGGAAGATGTTAACGGAGACCATGTTAATCAAGTCTTCTTGATATTCGCTGAATCGGAAGGACCCAGATTGGATGATTTCAATGAGCTCCTCAAGTGTCTGCCGCTTTGTTTCCTTCTCGTTAACGGAGTCCACAGTGTCTGAGAAATCGCACAGGAAGCAACACCCTTGTATTTTTCGGAGGATTAGCGCGCGGCGCTCCGATTCGTCGACGTCTCGCAGTGGCGGGAGTGGCTCGATTACGGTGGGATTGGGAGGCGGAGCGGAAGGCGGAGGGTTTTGCGAGTCGGAGTTGGCGGCGACGGTGGCGGGGGCGGTGCGAGAGGCGTGTTTGATGACTACTTCGTAAAATTGAAGTCCGTTTTCGGGGAATTCCAATTTGGAGCATTTCTTGTGGGCGAGCTTTATGATCTTGTTGAACATTTTTGGGGAATTATTTGAATGGCGGTGGAAACGAACGTTGGAAGGATGAAAAAGGCCAAGAAATTGGGAACGTTAACGGAAGCGGAAATTGGATTTGGCGAACCCGAAGCCCTAACGGAGCGACTTCAGGGTTGGATTGTGGGAAACGGCGAATAACCGCAATGAAGCGGAAAACGACTCGCGTCCAAGGCGTTGTTCACTCGCATGGATCAATATAATGCCCAAAAGGCGCAAAAATTAGTTGTTCCGGCCGGAGGCGCCAAAATTCGAGGTTAGCCACGTGGACTCTTATATATTATGCCCAAAATTAACACACCAAAACATTAGTTAAGACCTTAAAAATGATTTTGTAATAAGAGAAAATTGCACAAAATCAATATTCCTTTTATATATAGTAATGCTAAAAAATTATTTAGTATTTTTTTAGATTCATTAGGTCTATTTTTTTAAAAAAATATATAATTGAAGTGGGAAACTACTAAAAAATAATGTGCCACACATTATTTAAAATATTAAATTTGTTTTATTTATTGTTTATAATATTTTTAGAAGTTTATGATATTATTATAGAGAGACATATACATATATATTATTTATTTTATTGGTTTGTTTTCAATACAAATAAAGTACTCGCACTGTTTCATACACATTGTTTTATTTCAATATTTATCTATTCCTTAGAATTTAACATGCTATCATGACTTTATTTCGGTAGCGTCTTGGTTTTAGTAGTCTCACTATTTCTTAAAAATTTTGTGATCCTTTCTCCAGGTTTATTTTCTTGACTCCTCCCACTTAATTTCTTTCCATCCTTTGAAAAAAAAAAAAAGCATGCATTTAAACACTTAATATGATTAATATAGTCGTTATCTTGGAAGAAAAGACATTGAAAATTTGATGGAATAACAAAATACAAAATGAAATATGACTCCATGATATATCGCATGAGAAACTCCACTAACAGCCCCATGATTGAAAGAATTGGATAAACGCCTATAAGTTGCTACTACCTACCACAACTAAAATTCCCTTACCCATAATGTGTACGGAGGATTGAACAGTTATTCAACCTGTTTGACGTTGCAATCCAAAATGATAAGGAGTTAAAAAAAGTGCAACAACATCTGATACAGTGGAAAGGGAAGACCAAATAAGTTATTACGGAAGTTTATCTAGACTTCAACCAACCTCGAGGACAAGGTTGATTTTAATGGAAGAGGAACGAGTCATGAATGCTCTTTTGAGATAACACCACGCGTGGCTGTTTAGTCTTACAATAAGCAAGAAAGGAAAAGCGAACCCACTAGGCTAACCAACACATGTCTAAAGAATTTTGGCTACCTACGTAGTGTTCCTTTTACTTGTATGAAATCCGTTTCCACAAATAAGATGGAATACTAAGAATTCACTAGAGAGTGATCCCTAGTCTACCTTAATTTTAAATTTAAGAATTTACACACACTACATCCTGTTATACAAAGCCACCATCAATTTTAGTGTTCGAGCCTCGGGAATTAACACTGTCGACGCCTCCTGTGATTATACGACTTTTCCAACATCAGTAGAGTATATCCTCAGCATAACCATCTACAAGTTAACAAAATAGGGGATTGGGGGGCACACTGCATCTATATAGACTAGGAAAGGAACACATCGTAATCCTACAATGCATTCAAATTCTAGTAAACATTTTTTTAAAATAAGCATGCATAAACCGGAAGGGATTCCTCATTCATCAAATCTGTTTTAGTCTAAGGGAGGAATCACGTTTCAGCAAATATTTACAGACGGAAAAAAAAGTTCGCCATTAGCTACATTTCCAAATGCCTGAACTCGATTTCCTGCTCTCGTCCATCACGTTTTAGAAAGAAAGTAATTACCATTCCATTTTGTTAACCCCGTCATTTTTCTTGCCCCATGAACCTGCTCCACCTACATATAATAATCACAAAGTCAAAAGTCTATTGAATTAAGGTGAAAATAAATATCGTATTTGCAAATTTATATTGGCATGACATAAGCTTAATTCTGCTGTAATTTCGAGTTTAACTTCTAATTAATAATGATTCGTAACTGAATTAGAATCATTAATTTGCATTGTAAAGTTATTTTTCTTTTGAGCACTACCTCGGATTTTTTCTTTCTTAATTACAAAAAAAGGAAGAATAATTGGGTGAAGTTACATTCGGTTTTTATTATTTCCCCCTTACCTTCTGCTGATTGTTTCCAACTGGAAGATTGACCATTGTCTGCAGCACTACTAGACTGACCCCCCTTAAGAACTCCGTCACCAGTTTGGCCACCGTCCGCTGAAACGGCAGTCCCCTCCGAATTCGACTCTTGATTGTTCCTAGAAGTAGTGTTTGAACTAGTTCCCTTGTTCCACTCACCGTCCTGGGTATTGGTCTCTTCAGCTGTAGATTTTTTGAAGCTAGCATCTGTAGCCTGTCTTGACTCGTTGCCGTTCCAATTATTGTTAGCTCCACTTGAGCTCCAGCTCTGCTTATTTCCACCTTGGTTCCAGCTAGGACGCTCCTTATCTGCATTCCCCTGCTTCCAAGTCTGACATACATTATCATTAGCTTCCCCACTTACCGAACTCCAGTTCTTCTTACTTCCACCTCCTTGATTCCAGCCAGAATCGTTAGATCCACCAGTTGCTGAGCTCCTCCAGCTCTGCTGGTTTCCACCTTGGCTCCAGCCAGGACGCTCCTTATTTGCATTCCCCTGGCTCCCGCTCTGCCTGTCCTTGCCACCAGTATCCTGGTTCCAAGCCTGAGATCGATTAGCTCCACCACTATCTGAACTCCAGGCCTCCTCACTTCCACCTCCTTGATTCCAGCCAGAATCATTAGCTCCACTTGCTGAACTCCAGTTTGGCTTATTTCCACCTTGGTTCAAGCTAGAACGCTCCTTATCTGCATTCCCTTGGCTCCAACTCTGCCTGTCCTTGCCCCCGGTATCCTGGTTCCAAGCCTGAGATCGATTAGCTCCACTATCAGAACTCCAGCCCTGCTTACTTCCACCTCCTTGATTCCAGCCAGAATCATTAGCTCCACTTGCTGAACTCCAGTTTGGCTTATTTCCACCTTGGTTCCAGCTAGGACGCTCGTTATCTGCATTCCCTTGGCTCCATCTCTGCCTGTCCTTGCCCCCAGTATCATGGTTCCAGGCCTGAGATCTATTATCATTACCCCCATCACTTGCTGAACTCCATCTCTGTTTACTTCCACCTCCCTGGTTCCAGCTAGGATACTCCTTATCTGCATTCCCTTGGCTCCAGCTCTTACCTTTTCTGTCACCAGTATCTTGATTCCAAGCCTGGGATCCATTACTATTACTCCATCCTTCAACATTATCTGGCCCCTTCTTCCAGTCAGAGGACCCATCCTCACCAGAATCTCTCCCGTTGTTCCAACTACCAGATTGATCACTCCTTCCTCGACCGCGGCCTCCGCCTGATCCCCATCTACCACCAAAACCTTCACTATCCGATCTACCTCTACCACCAAAGCCCCCACGGTCTCCCCGGCCACCAAAGCCCCCACGGTCTCCCCGGCCTCCTCGACCTCCAAAGCCCCCACGGTCGCCCCGGCCTCCTCGACCTCCAAAGCCCCCTCGATCTCCTCGACCTCCAAAGCCCCCTCGATCTCCTCGACCTCGATAACCTCTACCTCTAAAGCCACCTCTGTCAGAACCACCTCTACCCTGGTAACCACTAACTCCACTAGAATTTTCATTTGAACCTTCATTTTCACCGTTCGACTGATTATCACTTGAGCCAGCACTCCAGCTGCTATTTTTTTTCCAACTGTTGTTTTGATTGGCATCACCCGATCCAGAATTCCAATTACCTTTTTTGCCCCAGCTAGTATCATTATTTCCAGGATCAGGATGCCCAGAACTCCAGTCGGAATTCTTGCCTTCATTCCCAGCACTCGAAAAGGATTTATTAGTGTTCCAGTTATTATTTCCCCTGTTCGAATTTTCATTGGAATTATCGGATCCAGAATTCCAATTGCTATTTTTTGGATCAGAAGGCAGGTTTCCACTGCTTCCAGAATTCCAATTGCTTTTCATGTCCAAGTCCGAATCTTGATTTCCAGGCTCAGTATGCCCAGAACTCCAGTGAGAATTCCCACTGCTAGATTTCTTTTCGTTTGAGTCATTCCAAGATCCAGAGTTCCAATTGCTTTTCTGACCCCAACCATTCCCTTGATTTCCACCAGTACCACCAGCTACGGCATTCCATTTACTGTCTTTTCCCAAATCAGAATCACCGTCAGCTACAGCACTAGAACCAAATTTCTTGTTGCCACAAAAAGCTTGACCAAACCCTGCAGCCGGACCATCTGAAGTATTTCCTGCACTCCAACCACCTTGATCTTTACCTTCTTCCTCTTTATCATGTGATGAAGATATTGAAGCATTCCAATTGCTTTCTGTTCCCCTACCAGATGACTCGCTCCCTTCCTTATTTGGTTTATTGCTCCATCCAGCATCCTTACTAGCATTGATACATGAAGAACCAGAAGGATTTCCAACTTTGACTCCACTTGTTCCAGACTTCCACCCACTCCAACTAGAATTGAGGTTTCCTTCACCTGAGCCAGTTTTAAAACCATTGCCATCACCCCATCCAGTGGATGAAGTTTCATTATTTGACTTTTGGACACTGTTCCAACCAGAAGATTCCTTTCCAGAAACCTTGGTTGTATTCCAATTGCTATTCTGATTGTCATCATCCACACTTCCAGTTTTACGTTCTGCCTGACCCCAGCTGCCTCCAACATTTCCCCAGCCACCAGACTGTTCTGGATTAGAAGCAACTCCCGTCTTCTCCACTGCAGCAACCCATGCGGAGTTCTGATTTGAATTACTTTTAGTTTCCCAAGCAGAATCTTCTGCACCTACACATTACAACATGAGGCAAATGATAAACGAAGCAGTTAAACTAGAAGTGAAAACATACCAAACGTTTCCGTACTACAACTTTTACCCTTGGAACTGAAAGGATTTAAGGAAGACTCTGGCTTCTGTAAAACCAAAAAATGTTACTTATTAAATTAAAATGCAGTAAAATCATAAATATAAAAATCAATTGGATATAAATGAGTACATGCATGTATTACACCAAGAGTGGTTAGATCATGCACAGGCATGAGAGGGTTATAGGAGAGATGGGAATGGGAAAAAACACGAATAAAGTGTGTTATGCAACACATACCAATGAGCTTGGAGCAGAATGATTAGACCATGTATCCCTGAAAAATGTTATCACAAGACAAAACAGTAGCTAACTTAGTTGAGATTAAAACTATTAATGAATAAGAAAACTGGATGCTTGCAATTTAAAATAATCTAGCCAATTCATGGAAAAACAATACAAAATGACTTAATCATGGAGACTTGGTAACATCTAGTAATATGTGATGTTCCATGGTGTATGTGTTTCGTTCTCAACCCTGATATTTAGTTTTTGAGTGTGGGCCCCCTAGTTTTTGGGTGTTTATCAACTGGTATTAGAACTAACTGTCAATGCCTTGGAACTAACTATCTACAGAGGGTTTTGGCCATCAGAGAATTAGTGTTACTAAATAAGTTGTTGGGGAGTGTTACTAAATAAGTTGTTGTGGAGTGAAGTTTGTCTATCAAACCATCAGCTCTGAAGAGTGGTAATATGATATAGACTTGGGTAAAAATATGATATAGACTTAGGTAGTATGAGACGTGCAGCTAAAAATTGAAGTGTTTGGTTTTCCCCCCTTAATTTCGAGGGTGGGTTCCCTAAATATTTGAGTATTTATCACATAAATACAATAACACACTCTAGTCCCTTAATATATCAATTAGATACGCATTTTAAAATAGTAAAATCAGAGGAGCAGTAGAAAATAGAATGACTTAAAGCTGGAACAACAACCACATCTAGATAAATTGGTTATGCTTTTGGGTTTTAATACTCGGAATAGTTATACTTGCGTAAGTCAATTCACCATTATTCATAATTGGATTGTCATCTGTGTCATCCTTGTCTGCATCAATGTTCCGTAGCCATGAGTTAACCCATCCCAATTTCCACAAATTTCTACATTACTGAACAATATCTGGACACTACTAGAATCTGACTATTGATGACTAAATCCATCATGCAAAATTAGCAAGGATATATATTCGGTGAACATAATATTGCCTATAAGCAGATGGCTAATATCACTACGAAATATACCTTTCAGATGAAGCCCCGACAGCATTCCATCCACCACCGCCAGTGGAAGTTTCCACTCCATTCAGCCAACCTTTCCAATTGTCAAGATTAAGGTCTCAATATAACATAAGGGCCAAACGGAGAACAGGGAAGATATCTACACACATGCTAATTGATGCTATAATCCATTTAATTGGGATTTTATTTTTCTTTTTAAAGGATAAAAAAGTAGAGAATAAGATATTCTCACCTCCAGAGCTTCCTTCACTAGTACCCAGCAGCTCAAATGGCTTAGAAGAACTTGAATCTGGATCACCACTGATATAATAAAACATTGAGAAACTAAGGACATTATTCAAAGACACAATCAAAGCAAACCATAAGTAGTTGTGGCATACAAAGTTAATGTAAATATCAGAAATACCTTGATGAAATGGCAGTACTCCTTCCCTGAACCTCAGAAAGATGCTCACATTTAACTGTGAAAAATATTGTGTACAAATTGTTCGAAATAATGATCTAATATATTAAAAAAGAAAAAACACACAAGAGTTCACCGTCATAAACAAACCTGTAAGAACCTTCTGCTGAGAATCAAGTTTGACAGTTACATCAGTGCGACGCAAGGCAATGACACGGCAAAGGTATCCCTTCAAAGGACCTATCCTAATTCTCAAGGTCTGACCAATATTAAACATATTATTGTTGTCCCCACGGTTAACTGCATGCACAATTATTGAATTGAAAAAAACTAATAAAAGCATATAGCCCCAGCCAAAATAGTTTTTAAGTAGTCATGTATCTTTACAGACATTCACGATTATTTTCTCTTGCTTGCCATGGTTTTTTGGGTGACAAGGGAGATCTTGGTGATGATGGTTGGTCTTCAAAGAAGAAAGGACCTGGTTCACTATCCTGAGTGTGAAGCACCATTCAAAACATAAAAACTCAGATGAAATCATCGAACAGTTTGTAACATAGCAGGATACTAGAAAGATTTCAAACCTTTCCACTGAAATCACCAACATCAAGCTTGACCTTCTCACACATACTAGATTTACATGTGACATAACCTCCATTTTCTTCCTCATTTCCATCATGTAAAAAGACAATTCCTCTATAAATGTGCTTAACAATGCCTTGTTTACCCTATAAAAAAGGCATAATAATTTTAAAAGTATCGTGTGAGGAATGAAAAACCCAAATATACCACAACTAGAAATCTTCACAGTCAGAAATATGAATCACACCTTGGATGGACCGTCAAGAACCCTGACAGTATCACTAACCAATATAGTCTTACTGTGCTGATCAAGGGTAGTGAGTTTCAAATCAAATAGCCCACTCTTTATTTCATTTCGTTCAATAGTTACAACAACAGGTCCATCTGAACTCTCTTTTAGAATCTATACAAGACAGGCAAGGTAGAAAAGTACTTATAAAAAATGACACGCTCTCAATGAAAAAGCTTAGAACAAACGACATTGCATACGCTGAATGCTATACCTTGTAACTATCATCTTTATCCATACCTACTATTACACCAAAGTCCTTCTTCCTGAAAATGGGAAAGAGGTTCTTCAGGAAGACATGTTTAGAAATGTGCAGGCATGGGAATGTGTGTATCTGCATGTATCATTTAAGTGCATATTTGTGTATCCGTTCTGTTCATAAGTTATTGGAATTATGTGTTGTACGATACATGTATATTTCACTTTTTTAGTCAAAGGTGTGACCATATCTCATTCACCAACATTCCTTTTGCATTGGTCTTCAGGTGACACAAAATGAAAGTGGTGACACAAAATCTCCACAATCAAACATGCACCCAAAGATCAACACAAAATACAATGAACCGAAATTAAGTAAAATATATGAAATACAAATTATAAGTATGAACTCAAATTAAGTAAAATATATGAAATGTAGATTATAAATATGTACTCAAATTAAGTAAAATATATGAAATGTAGATTATAAGTAAATTAAGTAAAATATATGAAATGTAGATTATAAGTATGTACTCAAATTAAGTAAAATATATGAAATGTAGATTATAAGCATCTACATGTCTTGTGTACAAACATTTTGTGTGAAAGTGTGGATTGGGCAAGTGCATGCAAGTGTGATAGAAAAATAATTCATACGTGTGAATGTTAGCAAGGTAAAACCAGGACTTACCCGAAACATACTAAATCATAAAGCTCAAAATCATTTCCCACACCCGAACCTGATGAACTCTCTTCTTTCCCACCTCCCTTGTTGGGTCTTATTACACGTTTTTTTCTCTTCTTATCACCGTAAAGTTGAGCAAGCCACTCTAAATCATTTGATTCATTGTTTTCAGAAGACTCGAATTTTAACAGCTCCTCTTCTGTTGGCACAACACCCCATAAACTTAATGAATCCAGAGATACTCTCTTGTATACATACCCATCCTTGAGCATCAAGCCATTAAGAACCTCAAAAACCTTGCCCGTTTCACGGTCACGCTTGAACTGTATTAGTGGTCGGAACTCTCTGCAAAGTTATCAAAAAATAATCACATGATAAAAGAACTATCCAGTAAAAAATTTAACAAGATCTGAGAAAATGTATTATTTACTCAAGTTCACTCGAGCTGATTAATCTAGGGGCTGGTACAGCATCTTTTTGGCGACTATATCCTCCACCCTGTAACATGAGAGAAGAGAAGCATCAACAATCTGCTCACTCTTTGGATGTATTTGGGTTGCAAGTAAAATAAAGGGGAAAGAAATAGTAAAGAAAGAAAGAAATAAAATAGAAAAAAGTTTTGTTTGAACAGATAGAAATACGAAGGTAAAAGGTAAAACAAAAATATTGTTTCAATGAGTGGAAATGTAGGTAAAGGATAAATGAATATGTTTAATTAAAATTTAAGTTTAACTAAAAATTAATATTTTAACAGCACCTAATGACACAATAAATACGTTACCAGCAGATTTCATATCATACATATAGCAACTAGAAGAAAACAAGCATAATTAAAGTTAATTAATGAATTGCCTGAAAAAAAAAAAAAAAGGTAGCTAATCAAGTGGACACAGGTCTCCTTACAAATTTGGCAGCCAAAGCTTGCAGATCAATTCTCGGAATAAGCTTAACTGTAACTTTTGTCCGGGAACTATTCACAGCCACCACCTGCAAAAAGCATAATAGATAAGAGGAATACACATTTCACAAGTTGGATAGCAAAATAAAACAAAAAACATTCCTTGCGCTCATGTAGTACCTGTGCTAAATCCCCTTTGTAATTACCACCTTTCATTCGAGCCCACATACCCTCAGAAATTTCAGGGGTTCTATTTCTAACAGAAAACAGATGATAGACCTCACTATTTGGTACAGGTGCTACTCGAGTAACATAGATTCCGGGAATCCCTTGACATGCCTGAAACCATACATTAATAACAAATGTGAATAGATTAGGCGGGTGGTAGAAATGTTTCAATTGAAAATGCTATCAACACAGTGTTAGAAAACAGTCCTAGGCAACGATTTCAATCACATGATCAAGGTTTTTATAGGCCACCAAAATTTCGGCCACATTAGCCTGCAAATTCCCAGTTAAAGCACAGAAAACCACCTGAGACCACAATTTAAAACCATATCTAGCAATAAAACTAACGGAACAAAAATACCCAGTACTAAGGTTACCTCATTTATATCATACTGTCTTTCAGCCTCAATAAACACAAAACCCTTCATATGATCTACGGCAAATGCAGATTTTATCTTCAAGACACTACCCAATGAAAACAAGTCAGCAAACTTTTGCATCAGACACAAAGCTGAAAGCCTCTCCCGGCCAACCTGCAGCAAAAAGGATAAAACATGACAAAGCATAAACTAAGAAATTCAAAAGCAACACTGGGAAACAGTTAGCAAAGTCATAGATTCGTGTTCCAGGTATCATACAGTGCATTTGACTTTCCAGATGTTTGGCATTAATTCCATGACAGCATCATGAATAGAATATGCGTCGTTCACTTTGTTATCAAACTCATCAGCATATTTGATAAACCTAGATGGATTTGCGTAGCGCTCCTCGTATATTCTATCAAACTCTTCTTCATCCACCAATTCCTCTTTAGGAACACGTGGTAAACTACTCTGGCCCTTGGCTGGCTCGCTCATTGTTCTCGGAGAGGCATTAAAATCCTCGTCAGAAAAATCTGTTACAAAAAATGATAAGGTGTAAGGTAGCACGGGAAATTCTAAAATGCTAACTACAAACACGGGAAATGCTAAAATGCTAACTACAAAGGATGAACACCAAAACCATCAAACAAGGCAGGACACAAGCATTTCTCATTAATGAAGCCACTAAAAGCAGTATACACAGGTCTAGAACAAATAATCACATGACATTTAACTAAACACAGAAATGATGCCTAAACCCTAACAATTTTCGTGAGAGAGGAACAAAAGATGAAAGGTAAGCGCATAAAAGAGACAGATAAGGGCATTCGATTATTTACCGTCACCGAAATCACTGTCGTCGCTGAAATCGCTGTCGTCGCTGCCATCAACCTCAGCGGCGTCTTCAAAAAACTGAATGACTCCTCTCTTGAGGCGCCCACCGGTCTTGTCATCTTTGACGCCGCGCTTGCGCTTACCGGTCGAAGCTTTTCCGGCCACCTCCTTGGCTTTTCCTTTGCCCTTGTTCGTCATTTCCACCGAAAATGCTGAGACTAACGCCTTTGCATGGTCTGATCAATGGAGAGAGAGAGAGAGGAGGAGGAAGTGAGCAAGGATAGTGTGCATCTCACTGTGATCAGGTGAGAGAGTCTCAAAGAATTTATATCTATATTTTTATTTTATAAATATTTTATAAATATAAATTAAATTATAACAATAAAAAATGGAGAATTTGTTCCTCTGTAGTTCTGTCCATTACATTCATTTCTAAGGTAGGATTAGTGATCTTGATGTAAGGGTCACAAAACTCCAATGAACTGTGAGATTAATAAATACACAAGGTGCAGTTTTCTCTCTATAGAATGACTACTTTCTTTTTCATTTTATAACATGGTTTATGAAATATTTTCTGAATTGTCCAATTTAAAATTCTTTTAAACTAAATAATCCCTGATAGTAACTAAGTTTTAATGTAATTATGAAATGTCTTGTACAATTAGAATAAGACAAGTCATCCACCATGATATATTTCTTTAGACAATGTGTTCTTAGAAAAAATTTAAAAAGAAAAATTTAAGAAAATAAATAAAAATGAGACAAATTTAGAAAATTAATTTTAATTTTAAATTTTAAAACAATGTATTTATGTAAAAGTCAGACTCATGTTTAAATACTTAACATGTACACAAACTTTAATCTTGTGGTGTTCAATGTCTACTGTTTTTGTTAAATTTTTCAATGGTTTTGAAGTCCCAACAGTGTTAGTATTAGGTTGGTTGAGTTGCCTATGTGACCAAAATGTCCAGTGAAATTTCCCTTCTTGAACTGGTAAAGCACTTATAGTCCAATGTGACTTTTAGTTTTTTCCTCCTTTGCATACATGCATAAATGAAGTGCATTGCAAAACAAAACTTCCACACCAAAAACAATATGCGGCTCCTGAAGGAAACAAAATTCTACTTTTTAGATATTTTGAAAATGAAAAAAGAAAAATAATCAATCCATCTCAAAATAAAAGTTATTAATTCTGAATGGTTAAATGTCAAACTTAAAATTATATTTTCGAATGGAGTGTTTTGAAAATGATTTACTAATTTTTTAATTCATAACTAAAAAGTATAAAAAAATAATAGAATTCTTTTCTAAATTGTAGAATACATAATTTATTACTAAGATTTCATTAAGAAGGTTATATTTTGCCTTCTAAAACCTATAATCCATAATTACATTGGAACTTAAATTACTATTTTGGAATACCTTTTCATCTTGTTCAATCTTGGAAACTTACTTTAGAAATCATAATTGTTATGAATAGAAATGATAAGGTGTAAAAAGAAGTCATGAAGATGTAAAAAGCAAGAGTCTCTAAAGATTTTGAAAGAACTGGGCCCGCCTAATAAAATAAGGACATATTTATGTGAAACTTTTTTGGATACATATAGAAAGTGAGAAAAATAAAGGAAAATGATAGTTTGACACTCTTTTTTCTCTTACCTCCATTTGACACTCTGACGTGGCATTGTCATCCCGCGTGGCAAAGAAAAAGAAACACAGATGGTTTTCTAATTACGTGGTTCATGTTTGTCATTTTGCAAAGGGTTGCTTTTGTCATTTTCCATCTGAAAATGCAGGACAATTTGAGAGGGAAAAGCAGATCTCATTTTCTCATTGCACTCATTAACCCCGCATGCTCTGGAGGAGAGAGAACAGAGGAAACAAGATCAAGATTCGCGTTCCTTCTGTAAGATTCACATTCCTTCTGCAAGATTCGCCTTCCTTTTCCCCACCGTCGAAGCTTTACCGTTTGCATTGGTGGTATTGACCCTAAACCCTAAGCTTTTTTGGTATGAAACATGCTTGCTGTGTGTCGATGTTTGCTTCGTTTAGGGTTTAGGGTTTGTTCATATGATTTGGTTTTGCTTGCTAGTTATGCATGTATGCGAAAAATTAGATCTTGCTGTGTTCTGGGTTGCTGGTGTCGATGTTTGCTTCGTTTA
>Ga0209489_102498_pt1 | contig 37400 bp, 20 predicted proteins | sample SiratrowhiteBW_FD_187527 | JGI IMG/M metagenome (GOLD analysis project Ga0209489, IMG submission 187527) | Root nodule microbial communities of legume samples collected from California, USA - Siratro white BW (SPAdes) (version 2) | ecosystem: Host-associated > Plants > Roots > Nodule | place... | reverse complement strand
TATATATATATATATATATATTGATAAGTATTAGCATTGTTCTCTTTTATTGATCATGAATAATTGACAATAATTATATTATGTGAGTTTTTATCTTATTTATGAAGTTCTCATCGTTTTATAAAATCATAAAACCATAACAATTTACGTACATACATAGTTATTATTTTTAATATCTACATAACTTTGAAATACATAACATCTAAGACATATTTTTTTTAAAAGTAATTCATTAATGTTGTGATTTTTGGAAAAAAATGTAATATATAAGAAATGAAAGTTAAATTATGTTTAATTTTGTTTGTTTTCCAATATTTTCTAATTAAACGCAATCATTCAACATTTTTACACTTTACATATAATATATTAAATATATTTTCAAAAACTAAATTTGAAAATTTATCTTAATTAAATTAGTGCATATTTAATAATATATAATTTTAGTAAAATTAAAAAAAGAAATACTCAGTTATTTTTATATTGATTCATTTAATAGCACAAATAAGATAAATAGTCTTCTATAAAGTTAACAGAGAAAAAGTTAAAAAATTCTTAGATGTAAAGAAATTTGAACTTAATTTTCAAGAGATTGTTATTGTGACATAGATTTTTATGAATATTTTCGATAAATTAAAAAAAACAAACAGTGTTGTTCTACTTATTTTAAGAATTACACTTTAAATCTAACTTATTCTTGTAAAATCAAATTAAAATATAAGGTTTGTTTTAGCTTATATATTATGAATTGATCTTATCTTTAATAGATGTAAGATCTCCAATACTTTCTATTCAGAGATAGGTTTTTGTGATAAACATTTATAGGTGATTTGAAAGTGGCTCAATAGTAGATGACATGATAACTCCATAAAACCTTGTCAAGATAAGTTATTAACAACTCTAATTCCATTTAAAAATTAAAGTTTAAACTTAACTCAACTTTAAAAAACAAAACCAACTTATACAGTAAGTTATACACTTACTTATATACTATAAATTAATTTTATTTAAAATCAAAGTAAAATATTCAATAGTAAATGATAAAAAAAAGAAACTCACTCTACTAATCTTTTTCAAAACCACTACTAATTTACCAATGAACTAATTGAACCGTATTTCTAAATAATTTTCGCATGTTGATAATAACTTAAATATTAACGTCACTTTGAGTCAAGTAAATGAATGATAAATATCCTATTTATAAGGATTTATTTTAATTTATATGATAACTAATATATATAGATATTACGAAAAATATAATAGTTATATCAAGAATAATAAATAAATATCCAATGATTTGATAGTTAAGATGAAAAATTCACACGTTTATAAAAATAATTAACATAAAAAGTGTTCCCACGTCGTGTATAGCTCTCACTCTGGAAAAACTACAAAACAGAAAATGCTAGACATGAAAATTTGATGTATATCTTTTTCTCTTATCTTTCAAAACTAAAATCACAGCCAAATCCATAGGCGTCAACGCAAACAGATACTGGCATAACTATGATGTCAACATCCCAGTTTGGTCCAGCACAACATCACCCTTCACCTAAAGATCTTCGAGTCATCCATCATCACTGCCATTGTTGTCTCATTGTCAAGCCATTGAAATTTATGAAAATTACAAATTTTGTTTGTCTTTTTTACATTTAACCACTTTACAATTGTTAATAAAACTTTACTAATAATAAACTACTGGTGTTTTATTTTTTTATATTCTCTATAAACTTCTAAAATTTTAAATCTTAATAAACAAAATCTCAACCATCCTTAAAAAACAATACAGCGCGTGAAAGAAATGCCATAAAGATGTGCATGTTTAGTAAAAGAAAAGAAAAAAAAAATCTTATTTTTATGATGTGTTGAAGTGGGGAGGATAGGAGAAAAGAAAAGAAATTTGAAAAGCAAAGTTATGTGGTTATGTGCAAAAAGAAATTTTGAAAGGGGAGATTATCAGAATTGAGAAAAGCATAACGATGATGAAAGTGTTATACACACATAATACAACAGTAACATTTCCTTTCTTTTATCACTGACAACTCTTCGACTTTTATTATGGGAATTTGCACACCACGCTTCTATCTAGTTTTCTAAAATTTGAAGCCTGCATAATTATTGTTTAAATATGAAAAATTATTATAAATTATTTTAATTGATTTCTAATATTTTTATATATGTATATTTTATTTATTATTTTTTTATGAATTATTTTAAATAAAAATATTATAGTATAATAAAATTGTCAAATTTTTTAACTATTAATTTATTTCCTTCATATACACAAATTAAACCGTTAGTTTTAAAAAAATTCTCATGTGTTTGACCCAACTAATCTTTTAAGATGAAGAAAAACTCTTAAAAAAACAAAGTGAAATTCGTTAATGAAGATAAAAATGACATAGTAACACTATATAAAAAATAAATAAATAACGGTAAAAAGTTGTGTAAAAAAAATCAGTTACAAAACTGAATCTATAATATTATTAACTATCATAGATAGAAGAAAAAAAATAATTCATACCATTAACGAATTATAGATAAATAAAGGAAAGAGTAAGAGTGGACAGATACAACTCGGTGCAAAAATACAAGTATTAAAGAACAAAGACAGAGAAAATAGCAGTGAACTTTTTTGGAAATATGCTAGTGGATGTATTCTCACAATTCATGCAAAGTATGATCGTATCAAAATTAAATTTCGTGTATCGAAGACTGGTGGAGCCACTTCAAGAAATAAGAAAAAAAAAAAAAAAAAACTATGATCGTGATCCAATATCAACAATATATATAGTATGTATAGATGAGAGATAAATTTTGCATTTTGAACTAGTTTTTGTAATTGATTAAGTCTTAAACACAAAATTCTAATATTAAATTATTATTATTATTATTATTATTATTATTATTATTATTATTATTATTATTATGGGATTGTTGTTATATCACTTATATATGTTCAGTAAATATTTAATGATAAAATATAAAATTAAAATAAGCTATTATATAAAAGAGTTGTCACTGTAAATAACAACTTATAACTAATAAAACAATAACGAGTCAGGATTTTGTTGATATGATAGGATGGAAGTTAGTGACTGGTTTTGGTAATGATGTGATGAAGTTAATAAATACAAAACATTATCATGTCCATGTGTTTAATGCACTGTATGATACAAAGTCGCCGAAAAAATTGCTGATTTGTTCTTAGTATGATGGCATCATGATATATCTGCCAAACTTAAATTATTATTTTTTTAATAAAGCGTAATGGGTTATGTTATTTGATTGTTTCATTGGTTTTTTTTTTTACTAAGTTCCAATGGATACACCTTCAATGAAAGAAAGTCAACAGCTTAATCGATTAACTAAAATACTTTAATCACATATATGCATATGCTTTGTATACAAGAGATAGGTTTCTTGATATTTCAAAATAAAAAATGAATTCTGATAAAGTTAATTTGTAAAAAAAAGTTATATAATTATAAATTTTTAATATAGAATATAAAATAGCTTTATTTTTTAGAATCATTTTTCTTCTTAATTTTTTTTGTAGAAGTTTGTTACTTTGATACCTTGGTTGATTAAGCTTTGTCAAATGATAATGTAAAGAATTTTGGGGTAGAACTATCATTTGAATTATTATATTATTTTTTTTCATTTGAGACAGATTCAAAAGCCTATGAGAAGAAGCAAAATATGGAAGGTGACCATATGTTAATATAGCAGGGAATCACACTTCAACATTTGCAGAGGTCAAGATGTGTTGTCACTCTGAATTTTTCAAATATATCAAATTAAAAATCCAAGTGGGAAAAATAATTGTTTTTGTTATAATTAAAATAATAAAGAGTATTATTAATTCTACCGATAAACCACATTTATTAAAACACGTGAATGATTATTTTAAATTTAAATTAAAAAAAAAAAAAAAAACAGTCAAGAAAGTTGAATATAATTTATTCAAATACATAAAAGATTAAAACGTGTCAATCTCAAGTGCATAGGCCTATCATTTAATTAACTAATTAGACGTTTCATTAATAGCTATTATGGTTCTTTAAAAGCTCTTCACTGAAATGATTATTGATCATCTAAGCATTAAAGTCTGGAGGGATATTGGATGAGTCTCCTATATACAAATATATGTATTGTTTGTTTTAATATTTTTTCCTTTTGATCTTTTTATAAATATTTAATTGTGAATAATGGTGTTTGAAAAAAAATTAAAACTTAAAATATATTTTATAACTAGGTGCATAATTACAGAAAAAAGCTGATTTAAAATTTCATAAAATACAAGTTATAAATAAGAATAATATGATTATATATAGTAAAAAGGAGAAACCATAAATTTTTTATTTATAGTTTAAATGAAAAATTAATTTTATAGTATATCATGTGATATAAACTCTAGTGATGCTTTATTTAAATAAATAAAAAATCTGATGAATTAGTACACTCATTAGCTACCTTGTACTCAAATATCATGAACACTATTTATGGAGGGAAAATTTATTTCTATTTTCACAGTGTACGAAAGTTTATTGAATCGGTCAAGAAATTTGTCGCAAAGAAATAAAAAACATTTAATTTTTATAATTTAAAAGATATATAAGGCACCAATTATTTAATAAACAGAGTAACATTCTATTCTAGAGGGTCTACACTCCAATGCATCGAGTTGAGTTCCTTGTGCTCCTTTGACTAAAAGCTAAAAAAAAAAATTGAATGTAGCAAATGCATTTCTAACTACAAACTTACAAAGGAACAAAAGCCATTAAATCAAGTCATTTTATGTTTTCTAGTAAACTCACATGACACACTTTCTTTATTAGAGTTTGAAAGGTTAGTTTTGTCCTTGTAAAGAGAGAAAAAAAAAATGTAAGGAAGTAATTTATTCTATATGAAGTTTTCTAAACAATGTTAAGAAATAACTTCTCCCATTAGACTTTTCAAATTCCTATCTTAATTTAATAGTTTGTGTTCATGGTATTTTTCATCCATATTCATTTTGATTTAAACAAATAGAAAATAAACTGAAAGAAATAAATCCTCTGCATTACATTTGGTGATGCAATGTAATTGTGGTGCCATTTTGAAATTTTTGTGACTGAAAAAATAATTTGATTTTGGTCTAAAAAAGACCTAGAAGCATACACATGTCGCAAATACTTTGGCACCTCCATCGTTCTTTATGCACACCTCCTTAAAATATCAATGTTTTTTAATATTTAGAAATATATTTTAAATTGTATAATTCAAAAATATATTTTAATTTTTAAATTACATAATTCATATTATATTTTTGAATTACCAAATTACGAAATTGAAATGTATTTCTAAAACTTATAAATGTATTTAAATTATAAAATTTGTAATATATTTTCAGATTTTGTAATACATAATATATATATTTTTTTTAATTTTGAATTGCGAAATCCTGAACAGATTTCTAAATAATAGAATCTAAAATGTTTTTAATCCATAAATAATTTAAATTTTTTATACATCTATAAAGAAAGTAAATATGGAGGTTAACAAAGAAATACCCTAAACCTGGTCGCATATACGCTAGAATGGCCTCGTGTTACGGCCCGCAAGAACATTTGTTTTGTCATCGAGAATGTTTCTTTCTGCACCTTCTTATTTTCTCCCTGCATCTCCATAAACTCAGCAATGATCATTATATCTTTAATAAAAAAAATCAGAAAGAACACTACACGTTTTCATCTCTTAATCTAAAATATAAAAAAATATATTTTAAACTATGTAATTCAAAATAAAATAAATTATATTTCAGATTGTATTTCGGATAATAAATCATATTTTAGATAGTGAAATTTCGTTCACCCAAATGCATTCCATTCGGGCTTTCTGTATCACGGGCTCTTAACAGAAACCTAAGTAGTTAAAAGCTCACTTTGTTACTTTCATTTTTAATGTTGTCAACTTAGAAGCACATCATTACTATTAACATAGATGACAAAAAAAGGTTAGGTTTTGATTTCATCGCATCCAGACAAAAAAAAAAAATGGATTTTAAGGGTTTAAACAATTTTTACTGTTTAAACATTCGACTGTTTTAGTTTTTAAAACATAATTATACTTTTCATTTGAGTTTGGATTATTATATGATAACCTAACAGGAGATCAGCATGGTTAAATAAATCGTCTTTATAAAAATATGTGTATAAAAAAATCAATTAAAACAATTATTGACTTTGACATCTTGAACCTTTTTTTTCTTACCGTGGAGATATTGAACAGTTACTAAACAGAGTTTAATTTATTTTAATGTTAGACTAATATTAACTAAGATCACAATTTTTTTTAAAAGAGTATGTGAAGAAAAAGATGAAATTTACCCATTGAGAGAGAAAATATAATATTGAGATTTTTTATGAATCACAAATAATTAAATTATTTTGCAATATTGATGCATTTATTATAAATATGCAAGAAGTATACCATTTGAAAATAATCAATAGTAAGAACATCCTTCAAACATCATGCGAGTTTATAGAAATATCGTGAAGAAATCAACTTCATTTTGATTCTTTTACTTTAAAAAAATAATGAATTTATTTTTAAATTTTAAATAAATGTAAATTTAATAATTCTATCAACATTTAATTATTATTTTATATTTATCAACTACTCTAATAACAATTTTACTAAACGTTTATGATTTAATAAATTAGTTTAGTAGCAACCAATTTTTTAACTTCTAATCATTTTTTCAATTAATTTTGTCAAGCATAACTTACCACACAAGCTCGTCTTTCCAGAGGAGCAGTAACTAAACAGTATATTTTGATACAAGAGGACAGTGGAACGTTTTGTATTTTTTTATATTAGTATAATAATATTAATATGTGATGTTAATACCTCTAAATAATCAATTCACTCAGAAAATGAAAATAATACCTGATCATTAATATATAATGATGTTTTAATTGTACTGGTGCTGGACTGTTTCATAAATAACTGAAATTCTTAATAACATTTTCATAATAAAATCACTTTTCAATTATCAAGTGGCAACATTTTAATTTATCTATTTAATTTCAGTATTAACATAAAAATAAAAATAAAAAAGTTATCTTGATAAAATATATATTTATATTTTTAATTACATCCTATAAATATATATATTATAGGATGTAATTAAAATTATTAAATTATTTAAGACCTTCTAGTTAACATCCACTAATAATTAGTTCCTATTAGTATTGTTTTTATTTTTTATTATATACATCAATATTTATTATTACGAGAACATAAATGATTCAAATATTTTTTTATTTTTTGTGTCACCATTCAATTATTTAATTAAAAACATAATAAAAATTATAAAAAAAATAAAATTATATTAACTCATAAAGATTATTTCATATAAAATCACTTTTCAATTATCAAGGGGCAACGTTTTAATTTATGTATCTAATTTCACTACTAACATAAATTAATTGAAAAGAATAATAAATTAGGAGTTTAAGTTTTAAGGTTTAGGGTTTAATTAAAAAAAAAAGTTGAATATCAACAAGTAATTTATTGAGTAGAGATTCTAGACAGAAGATAATATTATAATTTTTTCATATAAATTTGGTTATGTCTTAAATCATCCATCTAACTTGGATGGTGGCATGATACTTGAAATTTAATCTACAAACAAAATTAAGAAAGAATACCATAAGAAAAATCATACTATAGGTTCGAACAAGAGCAAATGATGAATTTACCAGTGAGACAAGGAAAAGAAGACCGAGAAGATATGGATCATGTGTTTGGGGATAGATATTGCTCCATTGAGGATTAGGGAGTGAGTTGGACATGGAGAAGATGCACTTGTTCCAACTATTCAAATGGTGGCTGCCACTTCCACATGCCAAATTCCCTAAAACTTGCTTCAATCCCTTTTCAATGCCTATACAAAATTATGCTAACTAGTTTGCCATATTGCATCTCTCACAACACTTAATAGAGTGAGTTTTGACAACACAAAAAGTTAACCCAACCATTCCATTGCCACTAGAAGCATCTCTCACACATGCGTGTTATTATGTTATTATTGAGTAATTTAAAAGATAGGATGAAGAGCTTGCACCCTCAAAGCAACACATAAGGGTAAAGAGCAACGCAAATTCTCATCGGTTTGTCTTAAATATGGGAGACTCTGTATCAAAACACCCCAACACAAAATCCAGAAGCCCCACCCTTCTGTTTTATCGTGCTTCTTTCTTCGTCCTCTTCAATTTGTTCTTCATTTACATAATATTTCTCATCCTTAAAATTATTAATGTTATATAATCAAGTTGATTTTGTGTTCCTTCTATTTTTCAGTTCCCTTATTTTTTAAATGAATGTGTTTGCAATGGTAAATATGTCATGTGATCTAACCAAACAAACTTACACTAGGATTTTATAGAGTTATTAAATTTGAATTGAACATGTTTTTTTTTATATATAAAGAAAGTGTAAGGTGGTTTAATTGGTTGAGACCAAAATTATATCAGAGCTCCATTGGTGGCCACTCCTATTTAATAACATTGCAAAAACCTGGATGCTTATCTAAACGATGAATAGCACAGAACAAATCTCGTGTCTCTCTCACTCTGTTTCATGTCCTACTAACAAAACACTGACATGTGTCTTACAAAGTAATTCTTAATATGTTTAAAATAACTACATTATATTAAATAATTTCCACTTTATTAGCAGATTTCGTAAAGATAAATTAAACCTAAACATTTATTACATAATTTAATTTTATATTGGAGGAATAGAACGAGAGAATAAAATAAAAAATTGATTTGCATCTGTAAAGTATACCCAATACGAGTCACCTCCACTATCTCAACCTTTTTTTTTTCCTTCTATTTTTTTTTTGCAAGTATAAAGTTTCAAGTTTCGTGGATAAGGAACCCCACCTTGTGAGCATAAAATGCTAGAATATAAGCATTATCAAACTTGTTGGCCACTATCCTCTTGTGATGGAGAATGGTCAAGTGTTGCCAAGATATTTATTGGTGCATAGTTTGTCTTTTGGGCCCAAAAACTTCACATGTATATGTCTAACCACGCTTATGCTGTCTCCACACCTTTTATCCTCCAATCTTTAGGGCAAGATAGATCAAGCATCTTGGATTCTAGCATATCTAGTCACAACTTTTGATGGAAGTGTTATACTACGGTTTAAGCAATTTAAGTATATACAAATTATGTTTCGAGAATAATTCTCGATGGGATTCGCTTTAAGACGAGTTACTACGGAGAAATCACATTTTGTAGGACCCAATGAATAACAAAAAATATAATATGAAAAGTCAATTACGTAATTTTTAACTGAAAAAAGTTATTAAATTAGTTAAAAATGACATGATATCATAAAAATCTGAAATAAGAAGTTCTTATCACCGACATGACATGTGGATATTTTTCTATCCATGATTGTCGGCAGTGGCCGTGAATGTAATTTATTTTAAAAAATAAATAAATATATAGTCTGTACCTTTTATATCAATATATAAATTTATCACTTGATATATAAATTGAAGACATGAAACAAAGCTAGAAAGTTGCAAAATGTTGTGAAACTAAGCCAACTTTGTTTGCAGTTTGTTGTTCCCAACACAAGTTTTAGAAAGCAGTACTGAGATAGTTATTGACAACATTTTCACTCAAGATTTGCAACACCATGGCGTTGGTAGGACCAACACATCTTGGTGTCTTGTACTGACTAACAGCGGTTCCTAGTCCTAGGTAATGATCCAGAATCTTCTGGAATGTTCCCCTCCGAACAACTCGTAGTTCGAGGGCACCGATGCAGTTTACTTTGCGAGAACTGGTGTAGCCTGCATCAACAAAAGACTTGTCCAAACAGTTACAGCATTCTTGGAGTAGTTCTTCACTTGCTTCCCCACTGATTTCCCAGAAGATCACATAGTGTCCCGGTTCTTCGGATAAATCCACGTGGCTACTGAAATCAACCACTTCCAATTTTTCTTCTGCTAACAATTTTGCAGCTGCTTCCACAGCTAACTGTAAATCCTTCTCAGTGTTCTTGTCAATGTTAATGTTCAGCAGAAGAGTGCTACGCCGAACAAACTTGAGTTCTGGAGTGGAATTGTGGAATCCCATAACCTTGACCACATCCCCCAATCTATACCGGTATAATCCTGTAATTTTTCCCACATGTTAAAATCACTAGATTGATCTTGATCATTTTTGTCTGAAAAAAAAAATATATATATGTGCTTCTATGCTACTCTTCCAAACTGTGCACTATATATATATATATATAAACTTGTGAATAGGTTCACGAAAGCATGAGTGTGATATATGCGTAGGTTATATGGACAAATTTCCAAACAAAATAATGTTTACGTTTTATCAATGTTGAAAACAAGCAGTCATATCCATATTCCTAAGTGAGTTTGAAAAAATAAGACGAGGCATGCAGCCAAAATTAACGAGGACAATTCAGATAAGGTCGAGTCATACAACTTGCAGGATTATACATCATGTTATATAATTTATTCTGATTAGGTATATAATTTAACTTTACAAACATCAGGAAGAAATTTCTTGAATTTGGTCCCATGAAAGATCATGTCACCAACCATACAAAGCACCCACTTCATTTTCTTAAGTCCCCATCCCATAAAAATAATATAATATTTACGCTTTCTGCTATGTATATAACCAGAAATTTGGAGTGAGGGGATGCATATGAGAAAGGCCAAACCCTCCTCATCGTGCATTAGGCCAACATATGTAGCACTGAGGCAGTGAGCTACATTAAAAGCACATGTGCAAACATCATAGTAATTTAACATTATAAAAAAAATATCTGCGGGATTGATGTCATTAGTTACTTATTAGCTCGCCAGTGACAAGGTACACGTCAGATATGAAAGATATATTTTGTATTGCAACATTAATTTTTTTTTTTTAGCTGAGAAGAATGAACAATTAATATGTTGCTTCAAACAGTATGCAGCATGAGGTTTTGATGTTAAAAAAGGAAGAAGGTGGTAGTCCTTACTCCTCACTCCTATTCATTAATGCCATGCACAAGGTAAAATAAAATTAATCGAACAAGAATTCAGTACCTGCTGGATTGGTCATAACAACTTCGTACTCCTCACCGACCTTGACTTCAGTCAGGCTCACAGGCTGAGGATCAATACCAAGGAAATCTGGTTCACCCCTGCTGTTGTCAAGCTCTGAGATAGGAATAAATTCGAAGTAACCAATGTGAGGAAGCACAGCATATGTGGCATATTCAGGGGGAAGTTGTGGGTTCACATTTGCTGCTATCCATCCCTCAGAAGATCCATAGTCAGCAGTCAACAAAGGCAGCTCCCCTGCATAGTGCCTCAACTTCTTCAAATAAGGCTCCATTGACCCAGTCATGATGCCATAAATATACTTAGCATTGGGAAAAAGCTCTGGTATCAACCCGTACCAGTTGCTCAACCCCGTACATTTTTTGTGGATCAAGTTGGCTAATTTCGGGTTTGGCTTGAGCAGTTTAGACATAGCCATTCGAATGGAAGGTACGGTGACACTGCTGGTGAGAACCCCTTCTCTGATATCAATACACAGCTGTTCCCAAACTTGTTCAAAGGTTCTAAAAGCGTGGACAATACTATGAGCAAATGTAGAAGACACAAATTGAACCTCCTCCCGGAAAATCAGACCACACAACAGATGGCAGTACAATGATTGGAAAAAATCAGGACCAAATATTACTTCATCTGGGCTGCAGCATTGGGATTGGAGAGCCCTCATTGCACACTTATAACCAGCACTACGGAACACATTGCTTGTAGCAGTTCTGGCTGCCAGACCCCCCTTTGTTTTGAACTGTTTGCTCCCGTATATAAAGCTCAAAGCTTTCCCATTTTTTATGGGAAACTCTCTGCAGGAATGCAATTGTGTGAGCACAGAGAATATACCAAAATCTGGTTTGTACAAACAAATCAAGGAATTCAATTAAAAGAATCAGAATGTTCTAAAAGAAGTGTTTCACAATATCATTTACTCTAAGCTTGACAGAAATGGTTAATGTTTAGTACTTTTTATAACAACTAATATAAATGCAGTTTAAAATTATATTTAATTAGTTCACACCGTATAAATCTTAACCCACTCAAAACTTGAACTTAGAAAAAAAAATTTACTAAAAAGGGGTAAGAATTGAGGTGGAATACCTGTTTCTAAAGGCAAAAGAGGTCTGGTATATCTGCATTGTGGTTTCATACAATTCATCGTTCCAGGGTACATATTTTGGCTTCCCCTGGGTAGTGCCAGAACTGCAAGAATATCATTTAGAAACTTCTCGCTTAAGCGCACAAGATTAAGAAAACAGAGAGAAGGAAAAAAGAAAAAAAACTGCACCTTAAAGACATGGTTGTGATGCGCTTGCCAGTGAGGATAGGAGAAGCATCACCGTCAATAATTCTGTGTATGTAAGGTTCCAATTCTTTGTGGGTAACCATGGGAACACAGGCCTTGAAACTCTCGGGGTCAGTTCTTCCGTTGAGACCCAAACTCTGCAAATACTCGGCTGACGCGTTATCTTCCAATATCTTCTTCAGAGTTTCCCTCTGAACCCTTTCCGCATCCTTTGACAATAACTCAAATTCTTCTATAACTTTCTCCATATTAAACTCCTCCACCTTCTCTAACATTCTCACGCTATAAGAAGACACAAGAAAGAGATCAGTGTTGAGTTCAAGTTCTAACTTTCAGTAATAATTTCTGTAAATTTTGCTCCAAACACTTGAATGGGATATGGACGAATACTCAAAATCAATAGAAAAGGACAAACAATATCATTCATTAGCAGAAAAATCGGATAAGGCCAAACAAAAATCTAATCTATATGTTTCCTGTTAAACGTGTATGATTCTTTTTTGAACACGTACATTGAATCTTCTCAGAGACAAAAAAAACAAAGGAAATCTTCAAATTCTAAGAAATTAGAAATTGATGAAAAATCGAAAACGAATGCAATAAGAGTGAAAATTTTAAGACTTTATATTTCGTTTTTCTATCCATACTGTTGCGTCAGTGACTAAGGTCAACTCTGCTTTTTGGATAGAACAATCTAACAGTCTCCCGCATGAGAAATCTTCAAAAACCAAATCAAAATTTCAAATCAAGCAAACAGGTTTTAAATTTCGACAACAAAAGATAATAAAAATAAATAAAAAACCAAAGTCAAAGACTCAGAAATTCGTCCACAACCACGGGGAGAGGAGCAGAACCAGAACAGAAAGTGGTCCCATTAAGGAGGAGGCTTGGAATAAAAACCAAGGGAGCTAATTTAGAAAGGAAAAAAAAAAAGCTGAACCACAACAAGAAACAAAGATAAAAAATAACCAGCGGTTGTTTCTGAGCTATAAGATTCAAAGGAAACATGAAGGAAGAAGAAAAGTCAACGAAAATTGTAACAAAATCATCAAAATTCATCTGGGTGTACTGCAGTAACATTCGAAGTGAACGAAAAAACATATGTTTTGGTTGAATTGAATCAAAATTGAATACCTAGGTGAATCTTGGAGTGTTTGAGGAGTGCTGGATCTGTTGGAGAATGAAAGAGAAGAAGGTGGTGTTTGTTTGGTGTGTTGGGAAGTTGGTGGAAATTAGATTGGAAAGAAAAAGCGTTGTGTGACTTGGCACTTTGGTGCAGGGTAGTGGAGTTTAGTTAAGACCGAAGAAGAAAGAAGGAATGAAGAATCTAATTCAGGATACAATAATATATATAGGCCATGGTCAAAAAATCAACGCCACAATTCTCTTTAATTGGAACCCCTCAAATCTCCAAAATACCCCCGGCTTCGTGTAATAATTACCACTTTCGCAACTGAATTGGATTTGATAGCCGCAGCCATAAATGTCACGTTCATCGTGGGCCCCACACCGCAAAGATCCACTCGCTGTGGTGTTGCTGGTTCTCATGTTTCAGAATCACTAACCCTTCTCTCTAATTTCTCTCCGACCACATTTTTTTTTCTCTAATCACTAACTATTTTTTAATATTATATTTTCATGATTTTTAATAAATTTTAGTTACTTGTAAAATAAAATATTAGTGAAACATTTTTAAACACCTCTTTTAAAGAATGTCTTAGGTAAAATTCAGATTAAAGTAATTTTTTCGTAGTTGATTGATGTGACTTAAACCTACAATCAACCATCTTTAAATATTATGTGTGCAACCCTCACAGACATATGTTTTATTTGAGGTAAGTTCAGTGAATCCCTTTCTATAATCAACTAAAATTTTTCCCTATGCAATTTATTATTAGTTCAAAATAGTTGAGCATAATGAAATCATTCAAATCTTATTTTTACTTACAGAGCATTCTTTTTTTCTTTATAATGGTCTGATTCTTTTACTATTTTTGAGAAATTTTAGAAAATAGTACCAATATAAGAGTTTATAAAACATGTTTAGAATGTTCAATTAATTTTTTATCTCTTCAATTAAACCCTTATATTACAGATATAGATTAATAAATAAGGAAATTTCGAACATAGTATAAAACTACATATACTTTTAGTAAAAAAAAATCTTTTTTTTAATCTATATTAAAATTTCAAATGATAGATAAAAAGACAAAGAAAAGGTATTCAAAGGGTTTGAAAACTATTACAAGAAATTTTAATTTATGTATCTATCTTGTACTTATGACTTGATATCTTCATTCTATTGAACAAAAAATAATTAAGAATAAATATATAAATATGCAATACATATTTTATTATGGAGTGCTTGAAATGCGTGTAAGCAATCAAATCAAAATATGTGAATATGATTAAGGAATAATCTACTTGCAACATTAAGCTGGAAAGCCCTTTTGTTCAGTTAACAGTGATCATTAAATTAATTACCAAAAACTTATAAATACTGTTTTGAAGTTGTTCACAAAACATTGAGGTAATTGTTTAGATCCATTAAATAATAACAGAAATGTGCATATTCCTTTCCATGGCAAAATTGTTGTCACTGAAAAAGATTATAAAATGTTGACCATTTTCATAAACTTCTTTGTTTTTGAAACTTTTAAATCATAACTTTGAATATAATGTCGTGGAAAGAGAATCTCTTTCAAAATATGTTTTGGGGGGGCTAATGATAGAAACATTAAAGAAAGTATTAATTTGGATATTTCTTTGGAAATTATTTACAAATTATTTTTAGTGAAAAAATTAATGGAAATTCAATTTCATGTATTGTCGTTAAATCTTTCCAGGTTTTAGATACCAATAATGATTAATCTCTTCTTCTAAGATCAGGTTGTATAAGTCTCCAAGTAAGACAATATATACATTATTAATGATTGTACCATGATTCCCCCTTGTAAGAAAAGTCTTAACAGTCATTTTCAGTCCATAATGCTATTAATTGTCCACGTAACAAGATTAAAAATCATCATCTTGTTGTAAAAGTGAATTTAGGAAGTAATGATTTATATTCCTATATTATCATTAATATCCTCTAATGTTATGATTTCTTTCTAACATAGAAGAATGAGAAATTTATTTTTCAATCTCTTTTAAGCATGATCAATCACGGGAGCATGTTGGGATCTTTCCCATTTTCTTCCAATACTTACTTCAACGAAATGATTAAAAGTATTGATAAGAAAAAAGGACAATAAAGATATGAAAAACCATATTGTATACAAAGAAATATTTTTAAAATTTATAACTAAGTAAACATTTGATGCTAACGTTTAATTTAAATTTCTGATATTACGAAAATTTGTACTTACATTGTATTTGATACTTCTAAAACATAAACATATTGTTATGTTAGAATTTCACCCAAAATATTAAACATAATATCTGAACATATTTATGTATAATCAAGGTAAACCACCAAAAACTTCGACTATTATATAAAACACTGGACAAATAATCTAATATATATTTATATACACATTAGTTTTATATCTTAATTGTAGATCATTGAATGCTAAATACGTGGTAACTAATTATTTATTTAAATCTATTACAAATATTGGTTTTTCCCAATAACTAACATGGAATATGAATTTAAACTTGCATTTCAGTCTTAAGTAATAAAAAAATGTTCCTTTAAAGTTACCATATTTAAACTTTTTTCTTTACTTTTAATAAACCCTATTTTAACATGTCATTGTCATTTTATTTAATATATACCATTTCTATATTTCTATTTCTTCGGAAAATACTAAACTTTTACCATTAAAAATATAATATATTATTTAAAAAATTTGAATGACCAACCATCAATGCTTCTTACACCACCACTTGTTGCTTAAACTAAGAATTGGAAAGAAAGAAAAGGTTCTTTATTATACATATTTGCTCACGTGAAAAACGCTGCGTACTATGTTCATTCTTGTCTGTTTTGTGAAAGAAAAATAGAATAAAATAAAAAAGCACTTCCAATGGTCGTTGCCGCGTCTTCCCACATTCATCACTCCTCTGTCCAATGGAAAACCCTAACCTTGTACCTTTTTTCCCCATCAATTAAACTACATATTATATAATCAAGATACTGTTTCAAAAAATATATAAAGTTTTTTTTTGTATTATTATTTTTCTTAAAATTTCATCAATTATTTTAATCACTGAATAATAAACGTCATGGATTTTCATCTTTGTATACAAATTTGAAATATTGAAAAAATTGTATATACATAATTAAAATATAACATATATTTATAACCTATTACTTAAAAAATAATCATGTGATATATTCATAAAAATATCTTAAATAAACTTCTGGTTGCGTGTCATATTAACGCTACTTTTTAGCAAGATAAAAAAAAAACATTAAAAACATTAACTAAAGCTTGAGTTATAAAAAAACGTGCTCCTAAATTAAAATTAAAAATACTTAAGTTGAAAATTTCTAAGTTCCAAATTCAAATATTTACGGTGCTAATTTTTCCTCAGTTAAACCATCTTAATCTCTCCTTTTATTCAAATTTTGTAAGTTCATTCATCGCCTGAATACAGTTTAAATTATAATTTTCTATCTAATATTGACCCAGGACCTAATGAAAATTTATAATTTCCATAACATCTAACACGAGTTTGAATTGGATTAATTAGAGAATGCAAAAAAAAAATTGTATATTTTTGACTTATTATTATATTTAGCTTTCACTTTCTTGAACCATTATTTGGATCATATTCTGGTTAACTGATTTCATATTTATCTTCTAACCAATTTTTTAAATATATATACACACAATGATAGTTATTTTCATGTTAATGTTAGATTAAATTAAGGCCCATTTCGATTCGTCTATTTGGATGCAACAGAATCCAAAAGCAAGTGTCTCGATTAAAAAGCCCAAAAGTAGACATTGGGCTTCCTTTCAGTACTTTCATGTTAAGGTTTATCATTTGCTACTTGTTTCTTCTATTAAGGTTTATCATTAAGCTTTTCACATGTTTTTTTTTTTAGTTTAGTAAATTATACTTCCTTCTATTTTGTAGTATTTTTTAGGGTAGCTATTTTCTCTTGTTTGAATACGCACTTTGATATTATTAAAGTAAATACACAAATTAAACTACTTAATACAATTAGACTATACATGTTTTTTTTTTTTTTCAAAGTAACCAAATTTACTACGAATAAGCTCTCGGAGAATGTTTGCATTGTACTGAAGGAGATATCATATTGTGATCATATATGGAATAGTTCCATAAATAATGTGCATTTGAGATTAAACAATTATAATTCTATTTTTGATCATGTTAAATATTTTTTTTCTGATTTTCTTAAATCCTTGTGAATAATATAAAAGATAATGGTTTGTTTGAATGAGATCGAAGAAATAGAGAGGAGAAAAATAAGTAGTTGAAAAAAAAGAGATAAATAAGTAAAAAGTAAATAAAAAAAATAGAGTGAGAATAAGAAAAAAAAAATGTAATAGGAAAAATACCAAAACGTGGTCGTTTTCATCGCTCGCACTTTATGGTTTGGCCAGTACTTTCACCCATTGGTGGACCTTGATGCAGACATAGCAGCAGAGAATAAAAATAAAGAAATAAAAAGTGTTTTTAATGGTGGGTATTGGTCTTTCTAGAAGTGTGGCCGAGAATGTACTCCAATAATTTTATTTTTCACGTAATTTAAAATTAGCATTACTTTCTAGAGAGAGTATAAATCCAATAGGAATTAAATAATTGAAACATTTTCAGTAGTTTAAAGGAAATTCTGATAAGTAACAATTCATAAATAATTGCATGCCTTAATAACGAATACTTCCATTTTGTCCTTGTAAATTTGGTACTTTTACATGCAGATTAAAATAAAAAAATATATTTTAAATTAATATATGAAACTATTATATTCTTTTAATAAATACATTATTTTTACGAAGACAGATAGAATGATTAATTTTGGAACAAATTAAAGATAAAAAAATATTTTCGTTGAAATAAAAAACATCAGTCAAGTTTTTAAAATGGTTAAAACTACAACACATATCAAATAGAGTGCTGATTTTTAAAGTTAATATGACCTTACGTCGTGAAAAAATCATATATTGTTTTATAATATTGAAATGTATTACAAACTTTTTTAAAATATAAATAGGTGGATAAAAATAATTTTAAATTTATGATTTAGTCATATATATAACATTTAATCATATTTTATTTTAATATAACATGTATATCATAAACGTATGCAGTTTATGATATTTAAAATCATTACAGAGAAAAATTTATTAGCTTTTATGATCATAATATATTATAAAAAAATATAATATCTATAATATTTACTTATATTTCATTCTAGTATAAAATGTATATTAAACGTATGCAGATTATGATATTTAAAATCATTACAGAAAAATTTTATTTGCTTGCTCCTCCTCCACTCCTATCGGAGTACATTTTTTTATTCCTTGTAAAAGAGTATGATCACAACATATTCAACATAAAAAAAAGGATGAGATAATGGTTTATTAGGTATATAATACAACTAATATAGGAAGAAAAATAATAATTTGACACTCCTTAAAAAAAATTCTCACTTTATAATTCATTTTAATAATATAATAATGTATATTATAATTTTAAATTAAAAATAACAAAAATATAATTAAAATATTACTATTTGTCAAGCGAATGTGTTTTATTTAATGAATGTCAAAATGTTATTATCCATAATATATATATATATATATATATATATATATATATATATATATATTATTTATCAATTTAAATTTAAAAAAGCTGTTTGTAGTGAGATTAATAAAACTTTATAATAAAAAAGAATTGTCATAATTTGTAGTTTAAGATATAATAAGACAAAGGATAAATTTATCATTATCATTTTTACTTTTATAAAAATATAATAAAAAAATTAAGCAGCATCTTCATACAAATAAAAATCAAATTTCAACTATTCGATGATTCAGAAGCTACGACTTAACATGGTTGCAACATCAATTCACAAATAATAATTTAACTAAAAAGTCCAGAGCCAAATAAAAAATAATATATCTATCTCTAACCTAAAGTGTAATATATTTCTTTTCACTAACTTGCAAATAAAATATTATTAATATATTTATAATCTTTAGCGGTAAATAGTATACATGTTGGTGTATATATATATATATATTAATTTTGACATTCCATCTTTTAGTTCTATCTACGTACCTAATTGTATATTCGTATTTTATAAAGGAAATAAAATTTGAATTTATCTATAATTTATTGTTTATTGCTATTATTTTATTTTACAATCCCAAATGAAACATAATAAAGAATAGCAAGATTAATATGCAAGATGTAAAATACGTAGAACTTAACCAAAAGTATTTATATATTTCATTTTATTTTAAAATAGTTGTATTTTGACTCATTAATTAAAGAGAATAAGATAATTTGGTGCATCCATCTATTCTTGTAATATTTTATATATTCTAATGAATAATGTCTTAGTAAAATAGGGTGTAGATGAGGACTTTGTGTGCCTAATCTAAATGAGCCATAATAATTTTATGTTTAATTAAAATCTTATTACATAAAAACAGTAGACCTGCAACCCATTATAAAAAAGTTAATTATAATTAGTTATGGAATGCTTAAATGAGTCATAATATGTTTAATTCAAGTCTTACTACAAACAGTAGACTTACAACCCATTATAAGAAAGTTAATTATAATTAATTACAGGGTGTGATTTTTTAGAATAATAATATTATAAAATAAGATGATTCTCATTAAAAAAAAAAGTTAACTTTTGAACTAGATTAAAGAATCATTAAAAACTTTTGTAACTAAAACATTTCAAATATTTTTTTTTTCCGTGCACAAAAAATAAAACGAGAAAGTAAGACATATATCATACGAAATAATATTATATAAAAATTAACATATATTTCATATTTTAAATTCATTAATATAATTTGTTTTATTTTAAATTAAAAATATTTGAATAACTATTATAATGATATACGAGTTTCACCGTAATCAACTGAAGTAATACAAGATTATCTCATTTTGAATAATATTTACCAATTTAAAATGTTATTTATTAATATTTTTATTACATGTGTATGTGTTTAGTTCTATAAAACAAATAACAAAACCACATAAAGAATAAAATTATATAAACAATTAACATTTAATTAAATAAAGTATATTAGTACTCAATTAGATATAAATTAAATATTATAAATAAATAGATTGAAAATAAATCAAATAATAAAAGTAAAAAAAATAAATCAGTACGAAAAAAATTAAATAATCAAAATAAATAGAATGAAGGAATATAAATTAAATAATAAAAAGAAATAAAATAAAGAACAAAATGAAAATATATAAATAAAAAATAATAAAAATAAATAAATAGATAAGTGACTAAAAATGAATTAAATAATATAAGGAAAAAAATAAAATAAATAAGGTCTACCTCTCATAAAAAATTTTAAAAATTAAATGATCAACGATTTTTTATTTCTCTTTTTTTCTCAGTATCCCTTTCTTTACTCCCTCTCTCTCTATTCTCTCGTAACTCCCTCACTCTCTTTAGATCTTTTAACCATTTCTCCCGCATCATTAATTGCTGCTGAATATTTTACCCATATGTCTGCTTTGAACAGTGAGCCTCTAGGTCACCCTTTTTTTTATTTAATTTTTAAATATTTTAAAATTTTATCTTTATTAATTTTCTTATTATTATTTTATTTTTAAATGTTCGTGAATAACATAATTTATTCTTAAATATTTATGAATAAATATTTACAATTAATATATATTTAAAATATATTATAAATATAAGAAACTAATAAATGTTTATAAATAATATAATTCCAATATATTATATCTGAAAATGATTGAATTAGAATTCTTTAAATACTGCATAACGCATCAAAATATTTCTAATGTACACATTTTATAACATTCTTAAAAAAGATAAAAGTAAACTAAATGTATAGTTGTTTAAGTACAAGCTATATTCAAAATTCCTCCTCCAATATTTCCAAGTCTGATTTGTAATGTACTAACTTATCGTAGTTTATCCAATTTAGAATTAAGGATAAATTTTATGTCAAATTCAAATTAACTGGAAATAAAAAAAAATCATTTGTTCTTCTTACAAGTTGCATGCTTAGCTTTCAAACTACAAAATCTCAAGATCAATTAATATCATAAATATATTTTTAAAAATAAAAAAATCTGAGTACACACATAAAATAACAACAAAACATCAAAATTAAATTATAATTTTGACGAAATATCATCTTATAAATTTTGTCATAAGTCAAACTTTAACCCAAACTTATTAAAGATCGTAAAAGAGATTATATGACTATGAAATGATATCATTCCATCAGAAATTAATAAGTTATAATAAATTACTCCTATATCACATTCGCACTAGTATTTTAATAACGAATTTCAAAATCTTACAAACAAGTCACAGGAAGAACTTTAAAGAAATTATGAAAATTTTAAAGTTAAATCAAGTAAAGAGAATTGATAATAGAATATAAGAATCTATATTCAACTATTATTGTTGTGATGATTATAAAATAAATAAATAACGAGATGTATAATTATTTTTTTTTGCCGAGACACGTATGAAAAAGACCTTAAAAATGAGAAATGTGATTTCATTTAAAATGGGAGTGATGTTACGCGGGGATGGACTGTGTCCACGTATATATATATATATATATATTGTATGAATGGTACGATTGAAACAAACGCCGTCACAGTGGTGGTGAGGTTCGTTGTGCTGTTTGTGGCTTCCCTCACTCACTCTCTGCCGTAAGCGTCGGGAACCTGAGATCTCAATTTCTCACACTGTTAATTCTATTGTCCCTTTAAATAAAAAAAGAAGGTTAGGGTTTCCATGGCTTCCGAGACAAAGATCGTGAATCTGGCTGAGGAAGCCAAGCTAGCCAGGGAAGGTGTTAAGACTCCCTCCTATGCTTTCACCACCATATGCAAGTCCCTCGTCGCCGGTGGAGTCGCCGGAGGAGTGTGCGTCCCATTTCTTTAACTTTTATTTATTCTTTCTTTCGGAAAACTCACACACACCCCGACATATGCGTATATTTATGCATTGATTGCATGCTCAATCATTTTGATTATTCGGAAATAGTTTTTTTATTCAATGTTGGTGTTTCCGGAAATTTCGATGCTGCTGGCTTCGTTTAGAATCTGCTAGATTAGTTTTGATAATTAAACTTTGATGTTTCACTGTCTGGGAGCAATGAGGCACTTGGTTTTTCTGTTTCGCGAAATCTCGTTCTGTGTTTTTTTTTTCTTTAATTTTTTATTGAATGGAATATCATATGATCTGCTAAACATGCGTGTGTTACTGTTCACGTGGGAAATGGCAAAAATAGGTTTTTGTACCTCTCCCTGTGTATGGATTAGATCAATTGTAAATTCTGGGGCCATGCAAGAAGCTTGATTTTCTTTTGTTTATGTAACTAATTATTTGTGAGGCAACTTATTAAAATTTACGTAACGCTGATTTGTATTGAAACCTGTTTCCTTGTTGGTTTGAAATTAGTGTGTTCTTGTCAATATGAGTATCTGCTCTCAAGTTTGAGTCCTTGTAGTTTTATGCTTATACCAACATAATCCGACTTTGTTAGACATCTGTTCGAGCTAATTTCAACATTCTTTTTGCATTATGTTCAGTCTTGGTTGACTTGAAACCTTTTTGTATCTGTGTAGATCACGAACGGCAGTTGCTCCACTGGAAAGGTTGAAGATTTTGCTACAGGTTAATCAATTTAGTCTTTACTTCGAAATGTGATTTTATCTGTCATTTATTCTTATTTCTGATGAAAAAAAGTTCATCTGACAAGCTACTATTTTTATTGGTGCCTGGATGTATCAATATCATACGTGTGATGTGATGTACCTTTGCCATTCACAGGTTCAGAACCCGCACAATATAAAGTACAATGGAACAATTCAAGGTCTTAAATATATATGGAGAACTGAAGGTTTTCGTGGGCTGTTCAAAGGGAATGGTACTAATTGTGCTCGAATTGTCCCGAATTCTGCGGTGAAATTCTTCAGTTATGAGCAAGCTTCCAAGTAAGCTTGCCTTTAGACATACAAGCATGTACTGCACTGTTATGCTGATAAACTTCTGATGGGCTTCTGCAATTTTTTTTATTTTTTAATTTTCTTTCAAAATACTGTTCTTTAAGCAGAGGGTCACTCACTCCTGTCCAAAGAAATTTCAATTTTTATATCTATGCATTTCATACACAACACTTTCTCCTCTTCTTTACTGAATGTTCCTTTTCTGGCAGGGCTATACTACAACTGTATCAGAAGCAAACTGGAAACGGTATGTCCATGTTTATTATTTTCCCCTTCTGATGTATGTGTATTATTGTTGAGGGAGGGGGAGTACCGGTTCAGTAGCTTGCTTGGGCTTTCATAATTTTTAGGGGAAATCGCTTTTCTGAAATGATAAAACTTACTCAGTTCTTTAGTTGCTGTTCTTCAGTAGAGCATAACATGTATATTAATTTTGAACCTCTTCATCCTCCTTTTTAAAGATTTTATAGTTGGGCATAAACATTACTATTCATTCTGTGTATTTGTATTGGGGAGCAACGCTACCGGTAACGGGTGTGTGAAGGAACTCTATCTAATTTTTGTCCTTTTTCATACTCTTCTAGTAAAATTTTGATCGCAAATTGTTTTGAACTCGGAATAAGCTAACCAAAATGCCCACTAGGTTGACTTCAATAATTTCCTTTTTGAAAAATATTTCTAAAAATAATCAAATGGAAACAAGTAGGCCTAAAGAAATTTCTCAATAATAAAATCTCTTTTTCTAAATATTATTTTTCCTTGTACTTCGCCAGAGGATGCTCAGCTGACTCCTGTTTTACGTCTTGGGGCTGGAGCTTGTGCGGGAATAATTGCCATGTCTGCAACTTATCCAATGGACATGGTTCGAGGCAGAATAACTGTACAGGTACTTTCTTTTTTCTTTTTACCTAGTCCTTGTTTTACTTGCTTTTGGCCAGAAAGGTAGCTGGGAATGCATAAAACTAAGATACTTGTTATAGCTACAAGTGGAAAAAAAGGTTTTTATCAAAGTGTCTTAATGTTTTTTTGTCTTAATACAGCAGTAAGTTTTCTTTTCCTTGTATTTGCAGACAGAGAAGTCCCCTTACCAGTACAGAGGAATGTTTCATGCTCTGTCAACTGTACTCAGGGAAGAAGGTCCGCGTGCTTTATATAAGGGTTGGCTTCCTTCCGTCATTGGTGTTGTGAGTAATGTTTCTGGAATTTTTTTTTAGGAAGTTGATGATTATGGTCCTGATCATAAATTCTATTATAAAAGTTTCTAATAATATTCTTCTACTATTGGCTTTCTGGAAATTAATACTGCATTTGATGGTAACAATGTAGGACCTGTAGGTTGCAGTTGGGGGTTGGGGAGAGCCTATGAGACACTGACACTTGATTTTTTGAGTTCTTGTCAAGTCTACCCCCTTCTTAGGGGACAATTTAGTGCCATCGCTTTTTGGCGCCTCTTAATGTGGAGACTAAGGTCTTTAATCAGTACGTTGTGCAGTACATAGAAGGATCAACATCGGGGTGTAGGATTGATCATAAAGCTGCACCTATAATTGACATGTTTGGTTTTAATGAGTGAGACATTTACTATTTAACTATATTTTCTAATAATTGTTCTCCTACTAGTTATATGTTTCGAAGAACAATTATTTACATAAAGGCTTACCACTCTTCAATGCTCTGACTCGCTCCATAGTAAGTTCTAATAATTGGTATTACTGTGGTGGGGGGTACGGCGACAAGGTTTTGCCTGGTTATGGTAGGTTCTAGGTGGAAAATAGCGAGGTGCACAAGACGCTAAAATCTAAATCATGCTTCAGTAAAGTGCTCATTTTTGTTGCAAACCCAGAAAAGAGTTGGGGGAAACAAATTGGTAGAATAAAAAATGAATAGAACAAAGGAGACAAATCTCTCCCTCTAACGTTTCCAACTCCACAAAGGACCTGCCTTCACAAAGAGCAAAAGCTCAATTTACAAATAATAGCTGACAACATGAATCCCCCGCCCGTCAGTCCTCCCTCCCTCCCTCATATGACTAATTCCCTCCCTCAAACTAACTAACTATTAACTAATATCCCAGCTGTACTAATTTACTACCTCTTCTCTCATTTCTAACTCCTAAAGTTATATAGAAATGTGAAAAGTTACTCTTCTAAAATATATTTGTGTGCTTTGTAATTATAGTTAGCTGACTAAAGTTTGCTTTAAATTTGAATGAAAACTCTCGTATTTGGCTCTGTCTTCGGATTTTTTGACTTAATCTTGCTCTTTATTTGTTCCTGTTTTTCAGATTCCCTATGTGGGTCTCAACTTTGCTGTGTACGAGTCTTTGAAAGATTGGTTACTTAAATCCAATCCATTTGGTATAGTTCAAGATTCTGAGCTGAGTGTGACAACTCGCCTGGCTTGTGGTGCTGCAGCTGGAACTATGGGACAAACCGTTGCTTACCCTCTTGATGTCATTCGACGAAGAATGCAGATGGTGGGTTGGAACCACGCAGCTTCTGTCATAGCTGGTGATGGAAGAGGGAAGGTGCCGCTTGAATACAGTGGCATGATTGATGCTTTTAGGAAAACTGTTCGGTATGAGGGATTTGGTGCATTATACAAGGGTCTGGTGCCGAATTCTGTAAAGGTCAGCTTTCATCCAGTTTTCATAAATTATGTTACGTTCTGAAAAATTGTGGGTAAAACATATCTGCATAAACATATGCATCCATTTAGAGAGTAAGGTTTTCCTTTCTTCTTTTGAAGAAGATATTATTAATGTACCATATCTATGAAGCACTTTGAAACACGTTTGTGCATGCAATAATTTATGTCACCCGAATGATTTCTGTGTGCGATTCCTCTATCATACTCTGTTAGTTTGACTTCCCTGATTAAAGCTGTGAACTTCACAAGCTTCTACCTGATTAGAACGAAGTCTGCTTTTCAAGAGTTTTTGTAAGACTCAAGTGTCTGTGGTCCGAGTCAAACATTTCACATTTTGAACATAAATTATATACTAATCCAGCTCAGATTGAGCTCAGCTTGATGAAGTGCATGATCTTAATACCAATGAAAACATGCTATCTTAGGTTTTTAATGTTATTAACCTTGTCTCGCATTTTCTCAATCTAAGAGTCATAAACAAACTTTTACGCTTTATAAGTGAAAACGTTGTTTAACAATCATTAATTTATGAATTGGTTATAAAATTTTGGTTTCATGTCAGAGTTTGTTTAAAAGTCTTTGACAATTAGCGTGGAACCACGTTAATCAGTGCACTTTGCATAACAACTCATGTAAAGCAATTAACTGTAGATATTAGCAATCTGAATCTCTCTTGAATCTTGATCTCTTGCAGGTGGTCCCATCCATAGCAATTGCGTTTGTAACATATGAGGTCGTGAAGGACATTTTAGGTGTGGAGATCAGAATATCAGACTGAAGATTGTCTTCCATCTGATTTTGATTGCCTGTTGTTTTCTTGTAGGCAAGTGGATAAGTAGAGATGATAACTTAGGGTTATTTTCTTGATTTTCATCTCTTCATTGAGGTAGGAAGCACTTGTTAGTGTGCATAAATTATTTCTCTTGCATTTCCATTTGTTTTTCCCTGTGAACATGATGTAGCTTTTAGCTTCATATTCATCTTTTATGGCAATAAATGTTGTAGAAAAAGCAATGCAAAGACTTATCTGCATGCCTTCCTTCACGAGTGAAGAATTTTTTTTATTGATGGAGTATCCAGTGATTCACCACTGAGGTACTCCTCCCTATCCTCATCTAGAAAGCGTATTATCATAGTGTGCAAGTTACCAAGCATCCCTCTAACGCAACGAATAGTCCTGCAATTTTACTTTATGTTTTTAAACAGGTTGCAAGTTTATTTTATTACAATCGATGTGACGGGACAAGTTAAAAACCATTGATGAAAATTGAATCTACTAAGTGTAGTCATTATCCTTATGAATAGTTAATTACTTTTATATATGGTAAAGGCAAGTTATGGGTATATATATATATATATATATATATATATATATATATACATATATATATTGGTATGGTTGTATGTGGTTCTTGAATTATTGGATGAAAGGAGGGTTATTTATTGGAAATATTTGTGGCTACAAGACCGAAATGAAATATATCCATTCATTCTCAACAAAACAAAGCTGTCAATATCCGAACGAATTTCTCTCTGATTCCTAATTCTTATTAGAATATGATAAAGAGCTGAGTGTTAGCAATGACAAGTCTTTCCCTCAACTACATAGTTAGCCATTCAAGTGTACGCAATCAACAGTTATTTGTCAATTTGTGCTTCGGATTTTTGTTTGCGAACTTTTATTAAACATGCCATGTAGCTGGAAATTGTGGACATTTTAAATCTTTTAATATACAAATTTATCAAAATATAGATTTCTTAACAGCATTAATTGACTGCTGCTAAGTACCATTCAAGTAAAATATCATTTTAAAACACACATCCCGATACACACAATTTCCAGCTACATATTTTTTTTTTAAAAAAAAAATCTCCTTGAAAACAAATGATTATTCATTCATAACAAGTTCAATTAATAATGCAATTTTAATAGACTAAACACGGAACTTAAAATTGAAATTAAAACCAATTCAGTCTAATAAATTATTCAACGTATTAGTTTATATAATTTCAATCCTAAACATTTTTTTTAAACATCCCAAACTATCGGTATTCATGTCCCAATTAACAAAACATGAACTGCATCAAGAATGTTAACTGGTGTAGTTCACCATCATTCTTACTTCAACTATCTACAGCTTCAAAAATAGTTTTCATATATACCCTAATGCAGACAAATACTCAGTTTACCAAAATCTTGCCATATTCTCTATATATGTTGATTTGTGTATTCCTCCACAGTAGCAAAATTTTGCGTCACATTTTTCTTCCATGCCTGAACACAAGAAAAATGCTTAATCTTTGATGTCAATGGGTTTACAATAATTACACTAGTTGCATAATCACTCAATGTTTTAGGCTATACGCTCTTGTTTTTGAAAAAAGAAAAAAAAAAAAGAGCAATAAAATGAAAAAACAAGTCATGAATTGTTTTTCTTCCACTTGTTTGGTTTCAGAAAAGCAAGCAAGCAAGCAGAATGAATTCATATGCCAAAATCCAAATTATCCTCCATCTTTTACTAATCTTAGAGAATCTTCTTTAATTTAATTCAGCTTTCTTTCTCCCAAACAAGAGAAAATCAATAAGCATCTCTCCAAAATGCACAATCTCAAACGTGACTTATGCAACGATTTATAGAACAAACAAATATAGGAAAAATTTTAGATGTGATAAATGATAACATGTGGAAGCTGAATTACCTGGAGTCTTTTACGGTAGTTTGAAATCTTGATGAAATAGGTTTTCTCCCTAGCTTAGGCTCATGTCTCTCTCGTTTCTTTCTTTTTAATCGTGATATGCATGTTCTACTTACAGTAACCTCATCGTTTATCTTCTTCTCTTCACTCTCCTCATCTTCTATGCATTCATCGCTTGAGAAGTAGAATAATGAAAGCAACACAAGCAACATGTTTAGCTCAGCCAGAGATGTATTTGGCATGTCTGAGTTACTCAATGCTCCAACATTATCATTTTCTTCCCCTCCGCTCTCTTCCCGCATATCTATCTCACTGTCTCTTTCCTTTTCTTTCTCTGCTTCTGCCATATTCTCTCCAATGAATTTGGTTCTTCAAATCAAACCAAGATTTTGAACTGTCTGCATTTATTAATTATCGTGCATGTGCTTGAAACTTGTTTTTGTCAGAGTATATGTACATAAATAGATCCATTGACCTAATTTGAGTTGAGCTAAAGTTTTGATACATTCGATTCTCAATTCCGTGTTTCCAATTTTGTGTTTCTATTTAAAGGTGTGAGGTTATTTTGATTGCGTCTTCCCCTCCACTTCCTTAATTGGTTGATGCAATATATGGTGGAGAAAATATATGACATTGTAATCGTGACTCAGGTATTTCTTATTACAGCCACCAAAATTTCTGGCGTCAATTTCTCACAAATCTTGCCTCATTATAGTTGCTATAGAGACGAAGAGTTTGGCACTTATGATTCGATTTTAATGTTTATTTCTTCCAATAATTTTCTAAATATTATATCATTCAAGTCTGTTCATACTTAACCTATTTCAGTGTAAAAGTATTTACTCAAAGATTATATGCATATTTTACATTGAAAGTAGGTTCTAATACTTAGAGTTATTAATAGAATTATGATTTTTTTTTTGCCAGAATGAAACAAAGTTTTGTCACTTTATGTCGTTTTTGTTAAGAGAATTTATTTTCATATATTTTCAAAAATTAACCGTCAAGAATACTTTAAAAGTTATAATGAAAACTATCTAATTTTGATTTTTTTTAGTATGGAGATCTATGAAAGGAGAAAAAGTATTCCTGTGCATTAATACATAATACAATAAAATACTTTTTACCAAATTAATATGTTGATAATATCCCAAAATAGTTTTTTATTAGAGTTTCAGAAGACGTGTTTGTTTTAGTGATTCATTATTTATGTAGATTTTTATTTATTTAGACAAATATTTTATTGAAATGAGCTAAATTAATGATATGATTTTTTTTTTTTACTTTCATATTTTTTTATTTCTTGATTTGAACTATTATTATATTTAATATTTTTTTTATCATTTTCACCGGGAAATTTTTATGTGATATCGTATAGTGAAATTTTAGTTATATTACATATTTTTAATTTGTCCAAAAAATATAAAAACTAATGAAACAATTAATTATTTCTATAAAATTGAGATAAATAATAATATGTAAAAAATAAAAGAAATTATACATTATTTATAGTAAATTATGTGTGAATTCTAATTTGACTATTGTAATTCAAGTACGGTGTACAACTGAATACGTTCAACTTGGTCTGAGACATAGAGTTACTTCATAACAATTGTTATTTTCGTTCATTTTTATTTTCTGAACAATCTTATTTCCATTCATTTGTATTTTATTTTTCTCTTTTGTTCTTTCATTTTTTTTCACACTGTGTGAGGTTGTTAAATTTAAAAGGCATTAATCCTTTTCCATTTCCAAATAATATTTTGGAAGAAGCTGGCACTAAACGGTGCGTTTGAGCGCGTGTTTCTTGAGCCTCTCTGCGTGGATCTGCGGAAGTGTTAGAAGATGCAGTGGTACTTCGTCGCTGCGCTCCTCACCGTTCTCACCAGTTCTCAGGTCACTCTCACTCTCTTTCATTCTCCCAAATCCTCACATTCAAACCCTAATTTCACCCATTTCCATCTTCCTATCACACACATACACTTCAAGTAGTTAACGTTAATTTGATTTCGATAATTTTCACGTGGCAGGGAATACTCACAACCCTCTCGCAAAGTAACGGAGAGTACAAGTATGATTACGCTACGGTCCCATTTCTCGCCGAGATTTTCAAGGTATTGAATAAACACTTAATGCGTCAGTTTTTATTCGATAGGAACTGAGTTTAGATGCTGCGTAACAGCGGTTGATGATTTCATCTTTGTTATCACTCAGCTTGCGGTGTCAAGTTTGTTACTGTGGAGGGAATGCCAAAAGTCACCTTTGCCGAAGATGACGACGGAGTGGAAAACGGTGGCTCTATTCCCTATTCCGTCGGTTATATATCTGATCCACAATAATGTGCAGTTTGCTACGCTCACTTATGTGGACACTTCCACCTATCAGATAATGGGAAATTTGAAGATTGTTACCACTGGAGTGCTATTCAGGTGCCTTATGTTTCAAACTTTAGATTTCAGATCAGTGTCTTTGATTTCTCAGTTAGTGTCTGACAGTTTTTTTTTTTTTTTTTTTTTTTTTTTCTGTAGGATGTTTTTGGGTAGGAGACTTTCTAACTTGCAGTGGATGGCTATTGTGCTGTTGGCTGTCGGGACAACCACTAGTCAGGTGTCAAAGACTTGAGTCTCACAAATTTGGTTTTGTGATTTTGAAGTTATTTCTATAAGAAGTTATCTACTATGGTTTATGCATTGTTTGATATGGATTATGAATATCTAGTTCCAACGTTTGTACAGGCTTGTGTATCTGTGATGCAATACGTCTGGATATATTTTATTTGTCATTTATTTATGTGACACTCTCATAAGGTCATTTTCACACAGCAAAATGATTCCTTTGTTGTTTCTTTTTGGAGATGCCTCACTTGCACTACTTCTACCTGATCCTTTTCACCTTCTAACAATATTTTATTTTTTTTCCCTAAATTACTATGATTTGTGAAACTGCATTCGTGACATGATGTGAGGTCATTACATGCTAAACGTGATTTATTCTGTGATGATTGAAGCATGTTAAGATCCTGATAGCTTCAAATAGTAGTACATTCTTGGATTTAGAAGGTTTCAAATAAATTCAACAAGCTTTGGCTTCCTGTGCTGACATTTGTACGTGGTATCAGAAAGTTTCTATTAATATTCATAGCACGTGTATTTTGGGGAGTGTCTCGTTGGTCATGAGGGAAATGCATTTTGGGGAGGACAAGCAGTCTTCCTAAATAAAAACAAAACAAAACAGAGAAAATGGCTGACGAATCATAAGTGGAACAGATTTATCTCCGTTGCACATTAGTAGGAGAAATTCCCTTGAAACGTCCACTACTACAAGACCTAAGAGACGTAAATAGATAGCATGTGAAAATTATGCAACATTGAAGCATAAATACATCTTTGTTCTGTTCTGTATTTTTTGTTTTTATGGTCAATGGTTTATGTATTAGGTAAATTAGTCATGTGACAGAAATTTTATTTAGAATGACCACTACTGTTTGTTGTTTTAGGTTAGGGGCTGCGGAGAGAATTCCTGTGAGTCCCTTTTCTCAGCACCAATTCAGGGCTACATGTTAGGAGTTCTATCTGCTTGTCTCTCAGCATTAGCTGGAATTTATACCGAGTTCTTGATGAAGAAAAACAACGACAGCTTATACTGGCAGAATATGCAGTTGTACACGTAGGTACTTTTTCTTGATTTTGTCAAATTTCTACAAATCTATAGGCACATTTGTCAGTCTTCTGATCTTTTAAACTGTTTATTTCAGAAGAAACTTTTTCTCCATTTTTTCTCCCTTAGGCTATTAAATGAACGTGGTTATTTTATGTAGCAAGAAACGAGTGCTTTGTTTTCACTTTTTAAGAAGGAGCCGATGGTATATTACTGTTGAATTCATGCAGTTCATCCAATGTAGATACCTCATTCCTAATTCTTTGAACTTGACATTTTTTGCGGTTTTTGTGCTTACTTTTGGAGGTACCGGTTTTATGTGTTGAATAGATTTGGATTTCCACTATTATTGGAATATTTGGTAAAATAAACATGTGGTATCTTTTTTTACCAATTTTTTTTGTATTTCTTTTTTAATTCAGAGGATTTTTATTTCTGCACTGTTCTTTGTTAGAGAGGAATTAATGTTTCTATAAAATCGGAAGAGGTGTCAAGGGATTCTTGAGTTCGTTGTTATGGCACTCTAGGAACAAATATGGATGGTTATCATGGTCGAATATTTTTTAATCATCTACTGAGAGGAATACGCACAAAATGCAATTTTTTTACAGGTTTGGCACACTTTTCAATATGGCTAGACTACTTGTGGATGATTTCAGAGGTGGATTTGAAAATGGGCCGTGGTGGCAACGTATTTTTAATGGATACACTATCACTACCTGGATGGTGGTATTGAATTTAGGGTCTACTGGTCTTTTGGTTTCATGGTTAATGAAACACGCTGACAATATTGTGAAGGTATATCCTTGGACCCTCCTGCCAGCATCCTTTTCTCTTGTGTGTGTTACATACTAAATCTATTTTGTCATAGAACTTGATGCTGAGTTTACATCCAAAGAATAATCTTTTTTCATACAAGGGAAATAATTGTGACGAAGTTAGTAAAGAAGTATAACATCAGAATTGGTATCTGTTTGTTTATATTCTCTCCTAATTATTAGTTGTTTATGCTTTCTTTAGGTCTATTCCACATCAATGGCGATGCTGCTAACAATGATACTTTCACTATTTCTCTTCAACTTCAAACCTACATTGCAGGTAAATTACCGGCCCAAGCAATTCCTATATGTGTAGGCTCCTATTCCACACGTTCTCCTCCCAGCGGAACTCTTAAGTCAAATCAATTTGTTGCGCATAATTTTGTCGGTAGCTGTATTATATGTTGTCAGGCTACAAGTGGTTATTATTTTTTGTTTAATTTTTTCTTCTTTGCAGCTTTTCTTGGGCATTATCATTTGTATGATGTCTCTACACATGTATTTTGCCCCACCAAACATGCTCTTGGATATGCCAGTAACTGTTAAACCAGATGAAGAGAAGCTCATTGAAGTTTCTGTTGCTAGAAGACCACATTCATGATGTTGTATTGACGTCTGAATACAATGCTTCGGTAAATGACATTTATTTTAATTGTGTTTTGTTTTATTTTCTAAATACATCACATCTAACATTGCTACATAATGTGTGTGGTATTAGGAAAATATTTATTTGATATTAAACAAGGCTTTCTTACTTTCTTCCTCGTGTCATGCCGGTCCAGGGTTTTAGTAGTGGAAAGCCACAAATTGCCTCCTGTTCATGAGGTTAAGGTGGTGTATGGTTAGCCCTTCCCAGGCCTAAAAAATGTTGGGAGCCTCATGCATTGGTCCACCCTTTTAACTAGTTCTATCACATTCCTCTTTGTGCTAATTCTACTTTCAAGTTATGATGTATATACGCTTAAGTGGTATTAGAAATATATATGGTCACTAATGTTTGCAAATTGTCCCTGGCTTCGTTAATCTGATAGCCTTGTTATAACTTTTTGTGCCTGTTATTTACAATTGGTAATTTTGGTTGAGTATTTTCTTATTGGTTCTGCAGGTAATTTAATTTGTTCTTTCCCAGGTATTCCTATAAGGCCTATTAAAGTCGATGGTAGAGCAGCAGAATGCTGAATATAGTTCCACGCTGCATTGATTCAGTGACTTCATAGAGCATAGGCATCTTGGGTGGTGTGACTTAAACTCTATATATAGCAAATTCAGAAATCCCTTGTGTTGCCTGTGTTTAAATATCATTGAAAGAGGATATTGAAGGAAAAGATTGTTGAATGAAAGTGAGCAGAATGTGGTTGAGACGGAAATATAATTTTGCCATTGGCTTTTGGCAAGTCTATAACTTCTCTAGCTGGTAGTGACTGATAGGGTCCATTGACACAAAATCACATGAAATCAAACCACCAATGTGGTCCATCATTCTACCTGGTTGATGTACTCACTAAAGAATTCTCCATTAATGAATTTAAATAGAGTTGTTTTACAGTTTGATGCTCATGTCGAGTGCACTCTTTTTTAAACTAGCATACAGAAAGCACATTGATTAGGGGAAATGCATTGTTATATTTCCCTTCAAGTGGTGATTGGGAAGTTTATATGCATCTTTTTAGCTACAACATTTGGCAAAAATGGTCGTTGAGTGGAAGTGAGGTTAATCACATCAACATTCTGTGAATCATAAAAGGAAGGTGAATTAAAAAAAAATCGTAAACATTCAGCATTGATTGGCATTTGTATGATATGTTGAAGGTAAGATCGATGTTTTTTCCTTCTCAATTTAGATGTAATCATTTAATGAGCTTATACGCTCAGACTTGCTGAAAATGAAGTTTTACAATTTAAGAAACCAGTGACAGATTAATGAAGATTGAATAATCTTCAATAAGCGTTCTATTTTTTAGCATCCAATATTAATAGTTGGGCAAGTTATTAGTATAGTAGTAAACGAAATTCAAATTAACAAAAAATAGGAATCCAAGAGTAATTTAAATGTAGGATGGTGATGAGGGGATGCAAGAAAGGCAAAGGATATGGATTGAAGGGTGTAGGGGATGTCTGGGTATCAGTGCATGGTGAGCACATGGTTTGGCTTGTCAAAAACACTGATCATTGCTGTACTTGTGATTAGGGAATAATTAAAAATGGATAGTCAGAATTCTTTTCTACTTTTTCCTTTTTACCTTTATATTTTCTTGATTCTCAAGTCTATCTAATTAATTTTTTTAATTTAACCGTATTCGAAGTTTAGTTTTCTATAATTTGTAAGGTGTAGTTACTCCATCTCTTTCTAAGTTTTGAGTATTTATGTTTGTACTTTTTTTTTTTTTTTATCAACAATTGAGCTCTTTGTCTTGTATAAAGTCATTTTTCACCGGATCTAATAAGGGTAGAGCAGTGACTTTCATTAGATAAAAGTATAATCTATTTCAAACACATAGAGTTTATGTATTTACTAGCTAGAATTATATGTCTATAAACTGTAATATTTATAGACTAAATTAGAAATATCGGCTTAGAGTTGTTTATTAATAGGAGAAATAGTCAGCAACAGCAATCTTATCATGGCTATCCTATACATCAGAAAACATTAATAATTATAACTTCTTCACTATAGAAAAGCATACAAAAGATTACATCATGGTTACCCAGGACCATTTTTGAACTTGTCTGAAAAGAAAAAAAAGAATAGGTCTATTTTTCACAAATGGTTTCCATAGAAAATCAGCGATTACATTTTGAGCAAGTAGTTAAGTTATTTTTATTTCAACCCGTCTGTATTTTGTTCATTCTGTTTTCTTAATTTTTTAAAATTCAAATTGTGTTCAATCTCCTTTTTTTATTCATTAATATTATATTATATTATTATTATTATTATTATTATTATTATTATTATTATTATTTGCTTTTATTTCAACAAAATGTCTTTATAATTTTGATCCTGTTCATGGTTCTATACCCAATACAAACCTTACCAGCGTTGATTTTACAACTTTCAGCACTTCGGTAAACAATAAATTATGTTTTTGTCATATAAAAAATAATTTACACTCTTAATTTTAAATATTACGCTGTGCACAATTTTTAAATCGAAAACTTAACTACTATATGTATATTACTTTTATAATAGTCACTTTAACTTTTTTTCATTTAATTAATAGTAAAAATAATATATAAATTTAACTCTAAATGAAAACGCAAATATTTGTAGAAAAGTATAAAAGGAAAAAGTAATCTAAGAAAGACTCCTTTGAAAATTTGAGATGAAATAAAAAAGAAATGTATGTAAAGAAATAAAGGGAGACTAGAGATGATATGATTAGCAGTGTGAGTGAAGTGAAGTGAGTGTTTAGAAAACAAAAAAGCAAGGGCTAAGGAAGGTTGGAACGAAAGCATAAATAATTTTGAATTGATTTGAGGATCATTTTGTTTTTGAAAAAAAGAGTCTTCCCCGCCACCAAACCCTAGCGACCACCGCAAAAATGCCGAGGGAAATTATCACTCTTCAGGTCGGCCAATGTGGGAATCAGATCGGCATGGAGTTCTGGAAGCAACTCTGCCTCGAACACGGTATCAGCAAAGACGGCATCCTTGAAGACTTCGCCACTCAGGTCCAATTTCAAATCTCCATTTTTGGTTCGCTCTTTCAAAACACCGTGCCTTCGTTCTTAGCCTAATGCCCTCATGTTAGATATTTACTCAATTTCGCCATCTTAACATTTATCTCACTTCTCCAGGATCCACCTCTTGGACTCTGTTGAAGTTTTGTTAATTCTGGACTTGGGAGTAGTGCCCTTTTTTCTTGTTATGGATATAAGTATATTTTTTTGTTTCTGTTCTCTTAAGTTATTTTTAAAATGGGGAACTAGGGATTATCTTTTTTTTTTTTTTTTCGTGTTTTACTGT